>Ga0209274_10000033_pt1 | contig 144490 bp, 122 predicted proteins | sample HubBroMetageREF1_FD_188343 | JGI IMG/M metagenome (GOLD analysis project Ga0209274, IMG submission 188343) | Reference soil microbial communities from the Hubbard Brook experimental Forest, New Hampshire, USA - Hubbard Brook CCASE Soil... | ecosystem: Environmental > Terrestrial > Soil >...
CTGGAGAATTTGCAGGAGTTGCTGACGATCGCGGCCTCCTTCCACACCGCGCGCGAGTTGCTCGATCATGCGGCCCTCTCGACCAACGGGCCGACCGAAGACGAGGCCGGCCGGGTGCGGCTCATGACGCTGCACAAGGCGAAGGGCCTTGAGTTCGAGCATGCGTTCCTGCCGGGCTGGGAGGCCGGGATCTTCCCACCGCACTATGGCGAGATCGACGAAGAGCGGCGGCTCGCCTATGTGGCGCTCACCCGCGGCAAGCGCCGCGTCACCATCAGCTACGCGAAATGGCGGCGCGGGTACACCGGACCCTGCGCCTTCATAGGCGATATTCCGGAGAATTATCGGGTCGCGGGCTGGCTTTATCGGCTGCAGGTGGCTACAACCCTGGAGTTACGTCCGTCACCGTCGGGGATGGGAGGCGATCCGTTCTCGCGCACAGGTAAATCAGCCGATGACTCAGCGTCGATCGGCGTTCAAGATCGTTGATACGGCTGGAGAGAACGGGATCGGCGCGCCAACTGGGTCAGTGATCAGGGCCAAGCTGCCCTGGCGTCGGACTAATCTGAAGCGGCAAAAAGTCTAGACTGAACTTCACACTTCTAGTGAGCTATAACTTATTGATTTGACATAATATTTTTCTTCATTTCTGCCCTCCGCACACCCACTTCTGGGTAGACGGAGGCTCGCTTGCGTAGATCGTAGTCGTGCCCTGTTGACGACCCGCACGAGTCTGCTACCCTCATTGAGGGTTGACCCTGGTGTCTGGACCTTCTGTACTCAGGAGAGGCGCCCGCCCTTCTTCGGGAAGCGTCGTAGATCAACGGGTTGCTCCCTTCGAAAGAAGGAAGTTCAGTGAGAGCGATGCGATTTGCAGGACGCGTGAGAGGATGCGGGCGATTCATGACAAAGATCATATGCATCCATGGCATTGCACAGGAACTGCAAGGATCAGAACTCTTGGCGCGCGAATGGCGCGCGGCGCTACGCGATGGCATGCGTTTTGCCGGAGCCGACGCCAATGATCTCCCTTCCGACTCAGATATCAATGTCGCTTTCTATGGCGATCTGTTCCGCGGCAGGAAAAAGTCGACGGGCGCTGGGGGCACGCCCTACGAATTGGTCGACATTGAGCCCGGCTTCGAATCGGAATTGCTTAGCGCGTGGGCCGATGCGGCAGAGGCACACCAGTATTTCGGCTTACCAGCCAAGGGCGGCGGTGCACCGCGGAGCATCCAGAGGATCGCGACCACCCTACTGAAGTTGCCTTACTTTTTGCCGCTGGCGGATCGGTGTCTGGTAGGCTCGCTGAAGCAAGTTCGATGGTACCTCGCCGAGTGCGAGACGCGCAAGGTCGTCCGCGAGCGGCTGTCATCGCTGATCACCGCAGATACACGCCTCGTTATCGGCCATTCTCTGGGCTCGGTCGTCGCTTACGAAGTGCTCTGCCAGATGCTGCCACCGATTGCGCCAGCCTTCATCACTCTCGGGTCCCCGCTCGGCCTTCCCAAGCTAGTGTTCGATCGGCTCGACCCGGCGCCGGTAAATGGACGAGGTTGCTGGCCTGGCAGCACAACGACGTGGACGAATATCGCCGCGAACAATGACATCGTAGCCGCCGTCAAGTCTCTCGCCCCCCTGTTCGTCGGGTCCGTCCAGGACGTCACGGTCAACAACGAGGCCAAGGCTCACGACATTCTTCCCTACTTGACCGCGGCCGAAACTGGAACGGCTGCTCTGAAGGCGCTCCGTGCCTTCTGAGCAACCCCGCCGATTTTTCATCGCAGTTGGAGTGGAGAAATACATTTCCTCGGAGTGGGAAAACCTTGAGTACGTTTCAAGCGAACTGGCTTCCATTGTAGATCTACTGAGCCGGCCACCGTTCCACCTCGAACGCGTGCTCGAAACCGAAAGCAAGTGTCCCGATGAGAATGCTTTCCTGACGGCGCTTAGCGCCTGGGTGAAGTGCGCGGATCGGCACCCTGACGACCATGTCGTACTGTATTGGTCGGGTCACGGAGCCGTCGCGGGGGGGCGCCTCCGTCTCGTGCTTCCAAACACCACCGACCTTCTTTCCAACGCCGTTACCTTTGACAGCGTCGTTGAGATATTGCTGCAGGAAGTCGCGAGGATTGGGCCAGTTCTCGTGCTGCTTGACGTCTGCTACGCGGGGCAAGGTGCTCTCGACATCGGCGCACGACTCAAAGATCTTACACGGGAACGACCGCGACAGTCTCCACCGAGTATCGTTGCGCTATGGGCAACGGGTTCTCGCCACGAAGCGGACCAACTCGTGTTCGCAAACGCCTTCGTGGACGCCGTTCAGTCCGCTATCGACCCGGACGAACGATTGCGGCCCGGCCTTGACATCGCGCGGATCGCCGAGCGCGTCGCCGCTTCGCTGGAGAAAAGCAATCAGTATCCGGGGTTTTGGTGGTCGGGGTCGGCGTCGGGCTTCAACTTCCTCCCTAACCCCCATCACATCGCACATTGGCCCAGGGGCATCGACTTGGCGACACAGCGGTTATTCGCCCGGTTGGACCCGATAGCCCGCGGGGTCGCTCGTGCGGAAGAGGTAGGATGGTTCTTCAAGGGACGGCGCCGGGTCTTTACGGATCTTTGCGCGTGGCTGAAGGTCGGACCGAATCCGGGGCTCTGCCGAGTGACGGGTGAAGTCGGGGCCGGAAAGTCTGCTGTACTGAGCCGTTTGTATCTCTTGAGCAGGCTGGACTACCGCCAGCAACTCAGTAGTCAGACGCTGACCGAAACCGAAATGCCGCCGGTCGGCGCGATCGATAGCGTAGTCTTGCTTTCGAACAAGACCGTTCCGGAGGTGATTGCCGATATCGCACGCGGACTTAGGATATCAGCAACGACACGAAATGAATTGGTTGCGGCGCTTCGACACCGCGACCGATGTCCTGTGCTCCTCCTCGACGGGCTGGACGAAGCACTTGCACCGAAGAGCACGCGCGATCTGCTAGAAACTCTCGCGCAGACTACAGCTCGGGTGATCCTAGGGAGCCGCCGGCCGGTTCTCGAAGGCGCCGGACCCGCCGAACTGGACATCAACCTGGACATCTCGCCCTGGGCGGACCATGGAGCGGTAGAAAGCTATCTAGAGCAGCGCTTGCACGACGAGCTCAAGGATTGCATCGCGCCAATCTCGCCGTGGCAGCAAGATCTTAATGGCACCGCAAGAGCGGTGGCTAAGCGTGCTCGTGGCAACTTCTTGATCGCGCGCTTAACGGTCACCGCCCTGATAGCCGGCAGCTCGGGCGACCCGCGTGACCCACACTGGAACTTTCCCAAGAAAGTTAGCGACGGATTTGACCTAATCTTCGCGACCTTGGGCGACGACGAACCCAGAATCCGCGATCTACTGCTGCCACTGTGTTATGCTCAGGATCGTGGTTTGCCGCGTGGACAGCTCTGGGTTGCGGTCGCCAATCGCCTCGGCCCTTGTCGTCTCACCGAAGCCGCTCTCGCCCGCCTGTTCGAAAGGGCCGGCCATTTTATCGTCGAAGACCTACAAGAGAGTCTTCCAGTCTACCAGCCTTTCCACGCCGCTATCGGTGACCATCTACGTCAGGGTAGGTCGGCCGACTGGATTCATCTTCAGTTTGCCGATGTGATGCGCGGGCTCCTTGAGCTGGAGTCGCCCGACACCTCGGGTGACGTCGCTTACGCGCGGCAGACGCTGGCGAGACACTTACGGCTAGCTGGAGCATGGCGCGAACTCGAAAGTCTCGTCGTCGAGCGCTCCTGGATCATAAGACAGTCTGGTCGTCACCCGTTAGATCCCGCATACTACATTCGGGACATTAATGAGGCGCATGCCGCTGCCCACTCCGCTAATTTGCTCGCCGCGAACACGGGGCAACACCTGCCCGCATTGGCGCCGACAGTTTGGTGCCTTCTATGGCGGAGCGCGTTGGTCAGCCAAGTGAACGACCTGCCGCCGAGCGCATGGTCCCTTGCGGTCCGAGTCGGTGCGGTCCCGCCGGCCAGCGCACTCCGCTCCGCGGTGAGCGTAGGTGACGAGGCCGTTCGCGCTATTCGTCTGGTGGCTCTTGCCCCGGTGTTGCGTGGACACGATCTCGATGAGCTTCTCGACTTCGCAGAAGGCACCAAGATCCCCTCACTTGCAGTAGAGAAGATTGCGGATCCTCACCACGCTGCAGCCGATTGGTACGAGCATGTCCTTTGCGCCGCTCTGAACGGGCCTGAAGCCCCAAGACTGACGGCGCGCGCCCTCGACGCCGCATCGCACATGAAAGACTACCCTCGCTGGCTTCTCCTGAAGGCTTCGCTGCCGCATGTGAATCAGACGCAGCTCACGACGGTTCGCCAACTTATCGATGATATGCGGCCCGATCATCTAGGCGGCTGGTGGCACGCCCTGGCGGTCGCCGCTTACCTAAGCGAGCGGGCGCAGCGGGGCGATGAGGGTGCGGTTCGTGAGGCTATTGCCCTACCTCAAAATACGCTTACCTGGTGGTTCACGATAGCCGCCCTGTTCTCCTTGCGCAGAGACGGCGTTTGCGTCGATCTTGGGAGCTTATCTCTCCTCAGAGAACTGAGGCGTGCCGAGGAGGAAGTTGAGGATTGGCTACAGAGGCTGGAGGTTATGACAGCCCTCGTCCGAGCGCTTCCCGATCTGGTAACCCCGGCGCACCGCGCAGCATTCGCCGCCTACCTACGGCTCCTCCATTCTTACGATTTGCTGGGCCGAAATGCACGCGTCCGCCTTGCAGGATGTGCAGGGGAGTGTTTGCCACCACCTCATGGGATGCGCCTTTTGCGTTGGGCGAAAGCTTCGCTGACTCACCCGACTTTACATGACCGCGTCAATATCAATTGGTATCACACGCCCCCCAGGCTGGCCGTCGCTTTCGCCCGATCGGGGGACCTTGCGGGAGCTCTCGATACAGTTCGGTACGCGTGGAACGACCCGTATTTCCGGCCGATGGCGACAATCGACGTTGTCGCTTCGTTCAACCCGGAGGCCACCGACGACCGACATAGGGAACTGACCGTCGTGGTTGCTGGTGCCGCCGGATTGAGTCGAGACGAGCGGCTCCAGTTCTTGAGCGCCGCCTACGACTTGCTCGATAGGGATCAGCGGACGGGGACTATCCAACTGCTCGACGCGCACCGCCTGAGCATGGGCGGGGAGTTGCCTGTTCTTCGCTGCGGTGTACTGGCGGCGGTCGCCCGCCATACGCGACTGAGCGACACAGACTATCGTACGTTTGCACGTCTTGTTGCCTCCGCGCCGGAGTGTGAACGGGATGCGATGTTCGCAAATCTAGCTGAGACATGCGCCAACGGCGGCCACGCCGATCTGGCGCTAGATGCGCTCGTCGCTATTAATTCCGACTGGGCGAGGGCGAGCGCGTGGGCTCGCGCACTGGCCGTTTCCTCCGAACCGACGATCACACTGTTGCTCCCCGCCTTTGCTAAAGATGATCAGGTATTGCGTCAATTCACCGATGGCATGAGTGGATTGGATTGCATCCTGGGCGTCGTCGCCCGTATGTCGGCCGACCTCCTCCTGCTTGTCGAGACATTCGCTGCTTTGGGCGACAGACCGCGAGTCGTCATCCTTGCCACTGTCGCGGTTCGCGCCTTCGAACTCGGTGTCATCGAGCTCTCCGCGCGCGCCCTGTCTCATTGCCCCAATATCTTGGTAATTCTTGCCACTTGCCACCGACTGCCTGTCGATGATCGGAGACGCTTTATTAAGCTTGTCGAGCGCGTGCGCGCCCCTTCAGGTTTTCAGAATTCGGATGCACCCGCTGTTCTGCTCGTAGATATATTGTGCGCGCCGCAGCCGGACGCCCAAATTGATATAGATGCCGTCGTAGATATCGTCAAAACCGATGAGGATGGATGGGTCTTGCACCTCCTGTCTCCGGTATCTCGACTACTTGTAATATCCAAATTGTTTAAAACAAGAGTGAGGGAAGATCTTGTACATCATGGGGCCCTTGAGTTTTATGGCTGGTTGATCCCGTGGCTCGATGCTGAGCAGATCGAACATCTTCTTGAGATGGCGGGCACGGCGGATGATGATTATAGGCGCGACGAAGCTATCGTGACATTATTGCCCCGGTTTGCAGAATTGCACGGGTGTGAGGCGGCGCTGCAACTACGCCAGCGGGTCGGGCGCTACGATTTTCAGGCTGCGTCGTGGGCTGCACTGTGGCCATTTCTGGCCGATGGAGAACGGGCGCAGGTGTTCGAGCTGATGATGACCTCGGACGTGCACCCAGAGGGATCTCACGAGGCAACAGCGTTGTGTAAGATCGCGCCACTGCTGAAGCCGCGAGAGTTGCTCGTCGCGACAAAATGGATCGTGACCCATCACGGTGGAGCACGAGCTGGGCTTGTCGGACCTTTAATTGACGCCGCATGCCTTCTGCCGCCGCGGGAAGGCTACGACATCTGGGACTGCATCGTTACAGAGTTGGCGCGATTGCCCATTGGAGACGCGGCGGCATACCTCTGCGAACTCGTTCCGCTTGTCGAACACCTTGGTGGAGCTGACGCGCTTAGGGCGGTCGCGCACAGCTTGGAGCGGGCAGCAGAGCAATGGACATGAATCATAAGAGCTGCGAGAAGTCGCCGGGATAGCCACCAGAGCCGATCCGACGGCAGGGCGATGAACCCCCAGTCAGCGTCTGAAGATTACAGAATGTTTCGCCCCATATCGCAGATGTCGCCGTCCGTCGAACTTGTGATGTTAACCCCACGCTTCCCGCCGAACCAAAAGTTGCCATATTAATCCGAAGTTTTCACTTGCAGATCTAGCAAGCCGTTGAGCCGGCTCGATAATTCGAAAATCGGCTTTCGCGCTGCTGGACACAGAAGGAGGCCAGCAATTCCTCGCGTGGAGATGAGCATAGCTCCTGGCAGCCTGGCGTCAAGCGTGCCGACGACGCCAGCCGCAGCGGCCAACTTGTGTCCAGTACAGGACACAAAATTCGAAAGGAAAGTTCAAAATAAGCATTATATATCAATATGATAAAATAATTCCCAAGTGGAAACTTCGGATTAATCGGCGCTGAAACCCGAATCCGAATTGCAGGATATCGGATATTCGGCCCTGCACGTTCACGGGATCGTATCGAGGCGGTCCCGTCGAGTGAGCTTGGACGGAATTCCATACCTGCTCTGCCGCTGCCATATAGCGAAAGCAGACCGGCTGCTCACGGCGATCCTTCGCCCCAATTCCGGCAGTTGTGCCATGCGTCTGGAACTGACGCAAAAGCTCCATCCGCTCCATCATGCCGATCTGCCTCACTGTGTGGTTCCCAATGGTCTCAGCAAACGCGCGCCGAAGGCAGCCGAAATTTGCGGTCCGCACGCCCTGTCATCGCGTGGCGCCAACACCATGACGTCAGAAAATCCGATACCGCATCCTGACGCCGGCGGCAAAGGGTGGGGCGCGCGAGCCGCTTCGCTGGTCTCGCTGCGTCCCGCGCCGTTCCGGCGCGCCTTTGCCTCCGGCGCCAGGACGCGGGGGCTTTCGTGGGTGTTGAACCGAACCCTCTGGAAGGGACGTGACCCATGAACATCCCCGAATTCGCGACCGTGCTGACAGCGATCCTGCGCCACAATCGGCATCTCAACGAGGCGGGCGCCCCGCTCAAGGACTATCTCGTGCCGATGGCCTGGGGTGATCCCGGCCTCGGCAAGACCGACATCGCCGAGGCGGTGGCGGCCGATCTCGGCTGGGATCTGGTCTATGCCGATCTCGCAACGCGCGACCCGGCGGAGCTGGGCGGCATGCCCTGGGTCCGCGACGGGCAGACCATCCGCTGCCGGCCCGACTGGCTGCCCGATCACGGCAGCGGCATCCTGTTCCTCGACGAGTTGCCCCAGGCCGGCCTCGCCAACCTCAACATAGCGGCGACGCTGATCCGCGAGCACCGGATCGGCGAGCACAGATTGCCACCGGGCTGGATGGTGGTCTGCGCCGGAAATCACCAGCACAACCGTGCCGGCACGGTGACGATGCCGAGCCATGTCCGCAACCGGCTGCTGCATCTGGAGATCGAGGCCGATGCCAATGCCTGGGCCAAATGGGCGAGTGCGCGGGGCCTCGATCCGGTGCTGATCGCCTATAACCGCTATCGGGCGGCCGAGTACCACCATAAATTCTCGGCCACCGACAATGCCTATCCGACGCCGCGGAGCTGGGCCGCCAGCGACCAAGTGTTCCGGCTCGATCTGCCCGAGAAGCTCCGGCGGGAATGCGCCGACGGCATCGTCGGCCAGGCCGCCAGCGCCGATTATGCCGGGTTCCGGGCGATCCTCGCCACGCTGCCGGATGTCGATGCGATCATCGCCGACCCGGATCGAGGGCCGCTGCCGGGCGACCCGATGACCAGCTACGCGCTCATGGGCGCCTTGAGCTACCGGGCCGAGCCGCGGAACTTCCACGATATCATCCGCTATCTAGACCGGCTGCCCGAGCAGGAATTCGCCGTCGTCTGCGTCGTCGATGCGACGGCGCGCGATCCGGATCTGACGCTCACTGCCGCCTATCAGGCCTGGGCCGCCGCCCATGGCGCGATGCTGAGCGGCCACTGACGCCGGCCGGCAGCCCGAAAACCACGACAGTAAGAGACGGACCGCCACCGCCGGACCACCGGCGGCAATGACGACTCACGTCCGCGCAATGCCTGACTTCAAACCCCAACCGATGGAGACCCCACCATGGACATCTCGACCCGTGCTCTTCTGGTCAACACCACCGTCCGCGTCTGGACCGGCGAGAAGCGCGACCGCGGCATCACCCGCGAAATCTGCACGCTCAAGGGCGCCGAGAACAACGCCGTCCGCGCCAACAAGAGCCTGCTCGGCGAGCGCATCCGCGGCGTGCAGTCCGCCGAACGCGCGCTGCGCCAGGCGGTGCATGATCGCACGCTGCCTTGGATGGATGACGGCACCCGCATCCTCAAGGGCGCCGCCTTCATGGCCTTCACCGAGGCGATGGCCGAGCCGATCCGCGTCTTCGACGCTGCGGTCGACGAGTTCATCGAAGCCTATCCCGACATCAAGTGCCAGGCCCGCTCCCGCCTCGGCGACGCCTATGCCGAAAGCGACTTCCCCGCCCAGCGGTCGCTGAAGCAGCGCTTCGGCGTCAAGCTGACCTATCTGCCGGTGCCGAGCAGCGAGGATTTCCGGGTGAACCTCGCCTCGGACGAAATCGCCGCCGTCCGCCGCAATACCGAGGCGGCTTTGCGCGACACGGTCAACGACGCGGTGCGCGCCTTGCTCGACCGGCTGCAGGAGCCGGTTGCCCGGATGGCGACAAGGCTGCGCCTGTTTCGCCGCTCGACCGCCGGCAAGGTCCAGCACCCGTTCCGCGACAGCCTGGTCGAGAACATCCGGGCCATCGTCCAGCTCGCCCCCACGCTGAACCTGATGGACGATCCGCGCATCGCCGAACTGTGCGCCGATATCGAGCAGCATCTGACCGTTCACGATCCCGACCAGCTCCGCAATTCGCCCAAGCTCCGGGAGGAAGTGGCCGACGAGGCCGACGCCATTCTCCGCCGGCTGCAGGGCGCCTTCGCGTGAGGGCGCCATGACACCGCTTCCCGACATCATCACCAAGGCCCGGGCCCGGCTGCTGGTCCGCGCACCGTTCCTCGGATCGATCGCGCTCGGCCTCTTCTGGATCGAGGCGGCGGAGATCGGCACCATGGCGACCGACGGAAGCGCGATCTGGTTCAATGCCGGCTGGTGCGAGCGCCAGGGTGTCGCGAAGATCATCGGCGTGATCGCCCATGAGGTTCTTCACATTGTTAACAAACATCATCTGCGCCGCGGCGACCGGCAGCCGAAGCTCTGGAATGTCGCGGCCGATCTGCTGATCAACCGGCTGCTGGTCGAGGACGGCTACGACCTGCCGGCCGATCTGCTGTTCGATCGCGAGCGGCGCTTCGCCGGCCTGCCGACCGAAACCATCTATGCCAGGCTGCTGGCGGAGCAGGAGCAGCGGCGGCAATCCGGCCAGCCGGAGGAAGACAGCTCGGCCGGAACCGGCAGTTCCGGCGATCCCGCTCCGCCGGAGGCCGGAACCGACGCACGCAACGGTCACGGCGACATAGCGCCTGCGAGGCATTGGGGCGAGGTGCGGGATCTGACAACGCCTTCGGGCGCACCGCTCGTCCCCTCGGAGCGGCGCCGGGCCGAGAGCGATCTCGACCTCCGCATCCGCCAGGCCGCCGCGGTGGCAAGGCGGGCCGGCAAGCTCGGCGGCACGCTCGAGGAGATGATCGCGGTCGCCACAGATCACACCGATTGGCGCGACCGGTTCCGCAGCGTGTTTGACGGGACGCTACGCGGGGAAGCAAGCTGGTCGCGGCCGAACCGGCGTTTTATCCAGCATGGGCTCTACCTGCCGGGCTGGCGCCGCACCGGGCCGGGGCGCCTGGCCTTCGTGCTGGACACCTCGGGCTCGATCTCGGCCCGTGAATTATCGGTGTATACCGCCGCCGTGCTCGGCATCCTGGAGGAAACCGCGCCGGAGGAGATCGCCCTCATACAATGCGATACCGAGATCCGGCATGTCGAGTATCTGAAGCCCGGCGAAGGATTTTCCGAGATCCAGGTTCACGGGCGCGGCGGAACGCGGTTCCAGCCGGCCTTCGACTGGATCGCGGAATCAGGGTTCGCGCCGAGCGCTGTCGTCTACGCCACCGACCTGTTCTGCAGCGACGTGCCGAAGGATCCGGGTCCGCCGGTCATCTGGCTGACGCCGACGCGGGGCGTCACCATGTCGTTCGGCGAGGTCGTTCAGGTGAAGCTCTGAGCGGAGCGTACGAAGTATTTATTTTAGCGTGCGCCAGTCTGCTTCGCCGTTGGCGTGATTGGCCGTTCCACGATGCGCGGGTTCAGCGAAGAGCCGCGGCCCGATCGTCTTGAGGACCGTCAGCAGTGCTTTGAGCGTCGGGTTCCCGTTGGGCGGAAGTCGGCGAGCGATATTTCTATTCACTCTTGGTCATATGACTCGCTAAACATGGCCCTTTCGCTTCTGGCGGGACTACGAGCAATAGCAAGAGGCTTTTTCCTTCCGCTGGATGGCATAGGTGCTGGACTTGGCTTTACAGTTTTACTCAGGAAATCTGAGTCGTCCAGAAACGTTACCTTGGATTTGAGCAACTGGGAGAACAACGGATCGCTCTTGATTTCCCTCAATATTTCTGGATCTTTGGTCCACTTGCGTAAGACCGCCTCATAGTGAGGTAGCCAGTTTCGTCCGTTCGCGATCGAACCCGTCCCGGCCGGGGGAGTGCGCCATTCATCCCACTGCCCGATCAGCAGCTGATCAGCGCTCAGCAGCCCGATTATAGAAAGCACCACGGGAGATACGATTTTCTCATCCAGTGCGATAAAGGCCTGGTCAACCTTAATTCCTAGAACCCCACAAATAACAAGTATCGACGACACTTCAAAGTCGTGCCCGCGCTTAGCGTGTGTCGCCAAAATATGCTTGGCCCATTGCTCAATTATCCGACGCGATTCATCATCCGCCAATGAATCTCGGTAGTTTGTGACGAACTGGGTAACGAATTTTAGGCACATTGTGAAGTCGCGCCCGACACGAAGTATACAATCTCTCACAAAAGAGAAATTCGACGGATCTATATCAATAGACAGAAGTCGGCGGCAAAAGAAACTTGCTGGTCTCCAGTCTTGCTCACTTTCACAATGTCTTAACGTAATGTCTAAAAGTCTCCCTACCGCGACATGTTGCTTTGAAGGAGAGGTATCAGTTATCCGAAAATTTTCGATGTCAAATTTCCAACCATTTTCAAAAACCTGGCTAGCAGGCGTGATTTTTGTCTTAGTCTCGTTTAGATGAAGATTGTAATCCCATAAGACGCGACGGAGCGCGTCATGGCACCTCCGGGCAGCTGACTCGTCGTCGAAACCGATAAAGAAATCGTCGACCAGACGATAGGCGTCACGACCGACCATTAGTTTGGCAAAGGGCTCTTCTTTATGAATCCCTGCCAATAAAATTTCAGCAATGATGCGCGAAGTGTCCGGACCGACCGGAATTCCAAAGGTTTCTCTTGAATTTCCGCTCTGGATCGCCTCATCTATCTTGCTAGACCAATGATTTTTTAGTTCGTCTTTGGCACTTTTGTCTTTTCCTTCACGGGTATTCTTGACATCTTGCTTGCCAAGAACTGCCCAGGGGAGGGAATGGGAATAAATCGTGTGAAAAAAGTTGGCGATGTCAGCCTTCAAAATAACTGGCGACCGCGCAAGAATCCTCGCTTCCGCCTTGGCCCGTGATCTGAAGTCTAATCCTACGAAGGCTCGACTCTCTTTAATCTTCGATGAAGTTTTATAAAGTGTGATCTTCGAGCTATCTATAATGGCAGCAATTGTGTCTCTGTTTTCAGCTATTATCCGTGAAAGGGCAAGCTGACTGGTGGGATGGGGAAGCGCCAGAACACGCCGCGTGCCGACGGCACGGGGCGCCGAGAACGTCCCATAGAGCGTCGTTCGCCCGAGCAAAGCTTTCACGGTCTCCAATGACGCATGTTTGTTGACGCAATAGGTGGCAAAGTTGCTGGTTGTCACGACGCCGGGGAATTCCTCGGCCAAATAGTGTGACTTGAGGAGAAATCCCAAGGTTTGCGTTTGCGTCAGGTTATTGTGTCTTGCCATCGTCCCCTTCATTGTTCAAAAACTGTCTTCAGCGCCCAGCGCCCAGCGTTCGTATGTCCACCCCGAAGTGATCTACCCACGACAGGAGAGCGCTGACATTTTATCGTACCCGTTCCGCGGCGGTTGGTCATGGCCAGCTCTCTGCGTTGATTGATACCCAAAAAGACCCATGAGGGTCCGACATAGACGCTGACTAGGCATGCCATTGGCGACACCGCCAGGGTGACCGTCGGAATTCTAGCCTGAAAGCGACAAGCGGGGAAACGTCGAGATTTCCGCCGGTGCCGGGTTCGCGTGACCTTCCGACCAAAACGGGCCTGATGAGCAGATAGGGTGCCAGGGCACGAACAGGATCTGCCCGGAAAGAACCAATCGATACCGCAGACCGGACCGGCCGCCGCAAGGGGTTGTCGCGCAAGCGCTCCCGCGGCGGCCTGCGGCCGCGCGCCCTTGCCCCGGCCCGCCGGCTGCGAAGGTGTGGAAGGGTAAGCCGCAAACCATCCCAAACCCGGACTGGATGACGGAACCGCCGGTCGTAGTGGCTCCGGTCAAACCCCGGTTTGGCAATAGCAACACCCTCCGATCGATCACCCGTCCATAGCGCGGCCACTCGTTCCGGCCAGCCACACGCCGTTGCCTCCCGACTTTTCAACTTCACCCCATACAGCCGGCCGATCCGGGCGCTCGACAGAGCGGCACCGGTTGCCGCCGCTTGCCCGAAAGGATCCATTCCATGGCCCAGCCCTCTACCCAGCTCACCTTTTCGCTGTTCGAAACCACCAGCCTCTCGACCGGCCTCACCCTCGACAGCATTGATCCGGCACCCAGGCTCCTGGCTGTCGATGACGAGCTGCCGCCGCTGCCTTCGCCGGCGAAGCCCGCTAATTTCCGCCTCGACGGCGATCGGGGATTGGCCCGAGATTGGAAGGGCCGGGCGGCCGACAATCTGGCCGCCATTCGGCTTGCCGCTGAACTTGATGCAGCCGGTCGCCCGGCAACGCCTGAAGAGCAGGAGATCCTCGGCCGCTTCGTCGGGTTCGGCGCACAGGAATTGGCTGTCAATCTCTTTCGGCGTGCCGGCGAAGGGTTCAAACCGAGCTGGGACGATCTTGGCTACGCGCTGGAAGCGGCAGTTTCGCGCGAGGATATGGCAAGCCTTGCCCGCGCCACCCAATATGCCCATTACACGCCGGAATTCATCGTGCGGGCGATCTGGCGTTTTCTGGAGCGCGCCGAGTTCCGGGGCGGCAGCATACTCGAACCCGGCTGCGGCACCGGCCTCTTCTTCGCACTCATGCCAGAATCGATTGCCGCGTCATCCGGCCTGACCGGCATTGAGATGGATGCGACCACCGCGCGCATCGCCCGGCTGCTCTATCCCGACGCCTGGATCCGGCCCGAGGATTTCACCAAGGCGCGGCTGGCCGAGCGCTACGATTTGGCGATCGGCAATCCGCCCTTTTCCGATCGGACTGTCCGCGCCGACGACCCCGCCGGCAAGCTGCATCTGTCGCTGCACGATTATTTCATCGCCCGGTCGATCGAGCGCTTGCAGCCGGGAGCGCTGGGGGTCTTCGTCACCAGCCGCTGGACGCTGGACAAGCTGGATACGAAGGCCCGGAACCATCTCGCCGGGATGGCCGATCTCATCGGCGCCGTGCGACTGCCCGAGGGCAGCATGATGGCGAGCGCAGGAACCGATGTCGTCATCGATGTGCTGGTCTTCCAGAAGCGGCCAGCCGGTGCCGCGCCCGGTCCCGTTGTCTGGGACGGCCTGGCCGAGGCGGTGCCGGAAGAGGATGGGGAAACGGCACTCGTCATCAACCGGTATTTCCTGGACCATCCCGAGATGGTGCTCGGCCGTCACACCCGAACCGGCAGTGCTTACGGCCCGACCTATACCTGCACGCCGATCGAGGGGCTGGATCTCGAGACGGCGCTCGACCGCGCGCTGACGATGCTTGCCGTCACGCTGCCGACAAGAGATGCCCCCGCACGGCCCGCCGGATCCCGTCTCGTCGTCGGAACGGCGGCCGAAGGAGCCACGGTCAAGGAGGGCAGCTATGTCATGGCGGGTAACACCCTCATGCATGTGCTGGACGGCGTGCCGCATCCCGTTGGCATCCGCAGCGGCATCGGCGGCGAGGGCGTTCCGGCGAAACACGCCCGTCTGATCCGGTCGCTCATCCCGGTGCGCGACGCCGCTCGCGCGGTGCTGCGCGCCCAGGAAGCGGGCGAGGAGTGGAAGTCCGCCCAGATCCGCCTGCGCTTGGCCTATGCCGGCTTCGTGCGGCAGTTCGGACCGATCAATCTCACCAACGTGACCGAGACCACCGATCCGGTCACCGGCAAGATCCGCGAGACCCACCGCTATCCCAATCTGGCGCCGTTTGCCGATGATCCCGATGTCTGGCTGGTCGCCTCGATCGAGCACTACGATCTCGAAACCGGCAAGGGCACGCCCGGCCCGCTCTTCACCGAGCGGGTCATCCATCCGCCTTCCATGCCGCTGGTCGAGACTGCTTGCGACGCGCTCGCTGTCACGCTGCACGAGGTCGGGCATGTCGATCTTGACCGGATCGCCGAATTGCTCGGCCGCCCGCGCACCGAGGTGATTGCCGAACTGGGCGAAGCAGTGTTCCTCAATCCGGCCCTCACCACCCAGGGGATCGAGACCTGGGAGACGGCGGACGCCTATCTCTCCGGTCCGGTCCGCAGCAAACTCGCCGCCGCCCGGGCCGACGCCGTGCTCAACCCTCGCTACGCGCGCAATGTGGCGGCGCTGGAACGGGTCCAGCCCGAGGATCTGAAGCCGTCGGATATTACCGCTCGGCTCGGCAGTCCATGGATTCCGGCCGATGTCGTCGCCCAATTCTCAACCGAGGTGATCGGCATCGAGGCACAGATCCGGCACACCATCGAAATCGCCGCCTGGACCGTGGACCTTGACGCCTTTCGCGGCCAGGCCGCCGCCACGTCGGAATGGGGCACCGGGCGGCGTCATGCCGGGTTCTTGCTGAGCGATGCGCTCAATGCCTCGATCCCAGCGATCTACGATGTCTGGACCGAGGACGGCCGAGAACGGCGCGAACTCAACGCCGCAGAGACCGAAGCCGCGAAGGAGAAGCTGCAGAAGATCCGCACATCCTTCGAGCGCTGGATCTGGACTGATGTCGAGCGCACCGACCGGTTGGCGCGGATCTACAATCAGCACTTCAACAATCTGGTGCCGCGGCATTTCGACGGCAGCCATCTGAGCCTGCCGGGCGCCAGCAGCGTCATCCGGTTCTATGCACATCAGAAGCGCGTGACCTGGCGGATCATCGCCGCCGGCTCGACCTATGTCGCCCACGCAGTCGGGGCGGGCAAGACCTTCTCGCTCGCGGCCGCGATCATGGAGCAGAAACGACTCGGCCTCATCACCAAGGCGATGATGGTGGTGCCGGGCCATTGTCTGGCCCAGGCCAGCCGGGAATTCCTCCTGCTCTACCCGAATGCCCGCATCCTGGTCGCCGACGAGAGCAATTTCACCAAGCAGAAGCGCCGGCACTTCCTGGCGCGGGCGGCCACGGCGTGCTGGGATTGCATCATCATCACCCATTCCGCCTTCAAGTTCATCCCGGCCCCGGCCGAGTTCGAGCGTGGCCTGATCCTGGAGCAACTCGCCAGCTATGGCGAATTGCTGGAGAAGCTCGACGGTGACGACCGGTTTTCGCGCAAACGCATCGAGCGGATGAAGGAAGGGCTCGAAGCCAAGCTCGACGGTCTGGCGACGCATAAGGACGATCTGCTGACCCTGGGCGAGATCGGCATCGACCAGATTATCGTCGACGAGGCGCAGGAGTTTCGCAAGCTCAGCTTCGCCACCAATATGAGCAGCCTCAAGGGCATCGACCCGGACGGCTCGCAGCGCGCCTGGGATCTCTTCGTCAAGAGCCGGTTCGTCGCCACGAAGAACCCCGGCCGCGCGCTGGTGCTCGCCTCGGGCACGCCGATCACCAATACGCTGGGCGAGATGTTCACGCTCCAGCGGTTCCTGCAACTGGACGCGTTGCAGGAACGCGGCATCCACGAATTCGACGCCTGGGCCGCCACCTTCGGCGAGACCCGCACCGAGCTGGAGCTGCAGCCCTCCGGCCAGTACAAGCCCGAGACCCGGTTTTCGGAATTCGTCAACGTCGCCGATCTGATGGCGATGTATCGCACCATCGCCGATGTCGTACTGAAGGACGATTTGCGGCGGCATCTGCGGCTGCCTGCGATCCGCGGCGGCAAGCGCCAGATCGTGACGGCGAGTCCGAGCCCGGCCTTCAAGGCCTATCAGCAATTCCTGGGGAATCGGATCAAGCTGATCAAGGAGCGCCGGGGCAAGGTCGAGAAGGGCGACGACATCCTGCTCTCGGTCATCACCGACGGCCGACATGCCGCGATCGATCTGCGCTTTGTGCTGCCCGGCCACGAAAACGAGGGCGGCAATAAGCTCAACGCGCTGATCGCCAATACCCATCGGATCTGGGCCGAAACCGCTGATCGCCGCTACACGCGGCCGGACGGAACACCCTATGCGCTGCCCGGTGCCGCCCAGATGGTCTTCTCCGATCTGGGTACGCTCAATGTCGAGGGAAGCCGGGGCTTCTCGGCCTATCGCTGGATCCGCGACGAGCTTATCCGCTTGGGTGTGCCGCATACCCAGATCGCCTTCATGCAGGATTACAAGAAAAGCACGGCCAAGCAGCGGCTCTTCCAGGAGGTCAATGCCGGCAAGATCCGCATCCTGATCGGCTCCTCCGACACGATGGGGACGGGCGTGAACGCCCAGCGCCGGCTGGTGGCGCTCCATCATCTGGACGTGCCCTGGCTGCCCTCGCAGATCGAGCAGCGCGAAGGCCGGATCGAGCGCCAGGGCAACGAGAATGCCGAGATCGAACTCTACGCCTATGCCACGACCGGCAGTGTCGACGCCACAGGCTGGCAATTGCTCGAACGCAAGGCCCGGTTCATCCAGATGGCCATGGCCGGCGACCGCAGCATCCGGCGCCTCGAAGATGCCGGCTCCGAGGTCAACCAGTTCGCGCTGGCCAAGGCGATCGCGTCCGGCGATCCGCGGCTCATGCAGAAGGCCGGGCTCGAAGCCGAGATCGCCCGGCTCGAACGGCTGCAGGCGGCTCATATCGACGACCAGCACGCCGTGCGCCGCGCCGTCTTCGACGCAGAGGGCGCCATCACCGGCAGCGAGAAGCGGATCGCCCGGATCGAGGCCGATATCCGGCGCCGGGTCTCGACCCGCGGCGACGCGTTCCGCATGGCGGTCGAGGGCCAGATCCACGACGAGCGCAAACCCGCCGGCGCAGCACTGCTCAATCTGCTGCGCCATCGCGAGCACGAAGCGAAGAACCGGCGCCGCGGCGGATCGGGAGAGGAGCAGCTCGAAACCGTCGCTCATCTCGGCGGCTTCGACATCACCGTCACCAGCTTCTGGGAGGCGCGCCACGCCGCGCCGATCTCGGTCCATCTCGAACGCACCGAGTATCCGCAGCCGATCGATTGCAGCGGCGATCTGACCGCGATCGGTCTCGTCTCCCGGCTGGAACACATGCTGGCGCGGTTCGAGGCCGAGCAGATCGAGGCGCGCCGTACGCTCGAGGAGGCGACGGCCCGCCTCCCAGGATATCGCCAGCGCCTGGGGCAGGGCTTCGGTTTCGAGGCCGAACTCGACGCCAAGCGCCAGGAACTCACGCTGCTCGAAGCTGATCTGGCGGCCAATGCCGAAGAGCCGGTGGCCGAGACAGACGCCGCCTGATGACAGTCGGTCACCGGGGCGGCGCGGCCCTTCAATAAACTGGCGGTCAAAATCACACACTTATTACCCGCGTGCGATCGATCGGGAACGACCGGGTCTGGTGGGAAGCGGAACGGCCGGTCTAGAAACTGAGATCGCGCAAAGCTACCGTTCGTGTAGCTTCGAGTCGCCTGCTCCATTCCGCTCCGTTTCGTCAATTCGGCATTCGCCCGGTCGCCCGATTCGCTGCCGTTCGATCTTACCGACATAATTGCCAATACCGCAATCTCCGCTGGACTGTATGACCTCACTAGCGCACAGAATTGCGGCGTTGGGGGACTCGCCAAGTCCTCAAATTTCGCTAACCTATTCCCAGCGTCGCGCAGCCCGGAAAGGGCCCCTAGCCATGGCAAAGATTATAAACCTGTTCAACCACAAGGGAGGCGTCTCGAAGACGACATCGGTCTTCAACCTCAGCTGGATGCTCGCATCCATGGGCAAGCGCGTGCTCGTCGCGGATTTCGATCCGCAGTGCAACCTTACCGGTATGATCCTCGGGTATAAGGGCGTGGACGACCTGCGCGACTCATATCGCGCCAATCCTCCCAACAATATAAAGGATGCCTTATCGCCTGCCTTCGAGTCGAAGCCGAAGCAGATTGTTGGGGCCGAATGCGTTGATGTCCCCGGCATCGACAACCTATTTCTCCTGCCAGGACACATCGGCCTCGCGGAATATGAGACAACGCTCGGCATCGCGCAGGAATTGAGCGGCTCCCTCCTGGCATTGCGGAACATGCCGGGCTCGATCCGTTTCTTGTTGGATGCGACAGCCGAGAAGTACAAGGCAGAATACGTGTTCGTGGATATGAGCCCGAGCCTGGGGCCGATGAACCAGAATCTTATGATGACCGGTGATTACTTTATAGTTCCGCTGCATCCAGACTATTTCTCGTCTATGGCATTGACATCTCTCGCGAAGACTCTACCGCGATGGAAGACATGGGCCAAAACCGCTAGCTCCATTGATGTGTTGAGGGCTGCGGACTATCCATTTCCTGAACCGAAGGCGACGTTCATAGGGGCGATTATCCAAAAGTACCGCCCCCGGAGCGGGCAGGCGAGTTCGGCCTTTCAGCACTGGATTGATCAGCTCGTTAGCGGCTTAAGGGATGAACTAATTCCGAGCCTTGAACGAGCAGAACTCTTGAACGTGGCGGAGTATCGCGCAAAGTCGGGCCTCGACCCGTGGGTACCCATCATGGAAGTCTCTGACTTCAACAGCCTAATTGCGCTCTCGCAGGAGCATCAGATCCCGGTTTACGCGCTGACGCCCGCCATCGTTGGCTCGGGCGCGATATGGGATCAAGCGAAGGACAGCATGACGGTGTTCGAGACCGCTTTCCGGCAATGCGCAGCAAGAATTGTTGCCCTCACGAGTTGAGTTGGCATGACGCCGAAGATCTATTTTGATGATGTTTGGCAGCGTTGTGAGCTGTTCACAGCCTTGCACGGATATGTGTCAAGTCAGGCGACCGCCGCTGTCCAGCCGGATGAACTGCTACGCGCGGAATGGGCGTCGCGGGTCAGCGCGCTCGATCTCTACATGCATGAGCTGGTCGCTCAGAACCTTGTACAGATCTTTGAGGGGACGCGGCCGTACTGTCCAGGTTTCGCACGATTTGAGGTTTCCGGCGAAGCGCTTATGCGGATTAATGGAGCAACCACCCCAGAGGACCGCAGGACTGCATTTGATCTCGAAGTTCGGACGAGGCTCAGCCGGGTCACGTATCAGTTCCCAGACGATATTGCGGACGGGGTTCGGCTAATTTCCCCATGCAAGTTGTGGAATGAGGTGGCATTGAAGATGGGTGCGACCACGGCGACCGTAGCGGCTCAAACCAATTCGCTGAAGACCCAGCTGTCGCTGATCGTAGGACGCCGCAATAAAATTGTTCACGAGGGCGACCTTCAGCCGACAGTACCGCGCACGCCTTGGCCAATCAGCCGAGCCGACCTCGCAGAAGTGAGCACCTTCATCAACCAGGTTGTCCTCGCGATCGATACCATCATCTAAATGAGAGGCGAAGGAGCCGGCGCCACACGGCGCTGAATGTCCGCTTCAGGGATGGGCCAATCTACGCTCCTATGCCCGACATGGGTCGGTTTCCGTCGTTCCTCCAGCGGGTACCAAGCGCATGAATATGGCAACTGGATTATACTATTCTAGATTATACTATTTATGATTATAGAAAACCCGGGAGGGACCAGACGGCGCCTCCAGACATCTCCCTGATCCAGTCCCTCGCCGTCGGTTGCCGGATCCCGTGCGCCTTGCTTGCGGCAGGGATCGCGGATCGTTAATTTCTGCGCATCATGCATCGGACACCGACTCGGAGGAGCATTTTGGCAGGCGGCCTCGCGGGGGCGTTTCTTGGCGCCGACGGCTTGCGTATCGCGCCCGCCCAGCCGGTACACACGTCAGCGGGACCGTCCAAGGGGACTCTACTCATCATCGGCGGGGGCAACCTCGAGGCGGAAATCCAGGACGCAGCGATTCAGCTCGGCCGGGGGCCGGATGGCGCCCCGGCGCGATGGGTCGTGATCCCGACCGCCTTGGCGGATGAGGAGTTGCCGCACATGAAGCCGCCGGAGTTCACTGCACGCGACGGCGTTGCGGTCACGGTTCTGCACACCAGAGACCGCTCTGAGGCCGATAGCGCCGACTTCATCGCCCCGCTGCAATCGGCCACGGCGGTCTATTTCGTCGGCGGCCGGCAGTGGCGTCTCGTCGATGCCTATGCCGATACGCGCACCGCGCGGGCCTTACGGGCCGTTCTCGACCGCGGCGGACTTATCGCGGGGACTTCGGCCGGGGCGACGATCCAGGGCTCCTACCTCGTCCGAGGGGCTCCCGAAGGCAATGAGATCATGATGTCCCCTGGTCACGAGCGCGGCTTCGGCTACCTCACCAACGCGGCCATCGATCAGCATGTGATCGCCCGCGGACGCGAAAGCGATCTGGCCCAGGTGGTGGCTGCCCATCCCGGGTTGCTCGGCATCGGCATCGATGAGGCGACCGCCGTTGTCGTGCAGCAAGACCGGATGCGCGTGATCGGGCGTAGCGTGGTTCTGATCACCGATGGCGCCGATCATGCCGGCCGGCCGTATTACGCGCTGCCGGCCGGCGCGCAATTCGATCTTGCCAGCCGCCAGATCATGCCGGCCTAGTGGTCGGCGAGATGCGTCTCTCGCAGGCACGGCATTGCCGATTTCGAGGAGCCGGGCCGGGATGACGGACAAGCCGGATCTGACGGTGAACCACCGGATGGCGCGACCGGGCGAGACGAGCCCGACGCCTGTTGCCGCGCCGATGCTGGCGCCGGACGCGCTTGAGGCCTATCTCCTGGCCCGCCGGCCGCACCCGCCGGTGGTCACGATCGACGGGCTTGACGGCTATCTCACCGCCCTCATCATCGGCCCGAGATTTATCGATCCGCGGCTCTGGCTGGCGGGTCTCGTCGGAGACAAGGCGATGATGGCCGAGGCCGATACCACGGAATACGCTGCTATCCAAGCCGTGGTCGCGCACCACAATCGCGTTTCGACGACGCTCTCCGAACACCCGAAACTTTACCGGCCGAAGTTCACGCGGCACCGAGACGGTGGCTACGACGCGCTGTTCTGGTGGCTCGGATTCACCGCCGGCATCCAACTGGCCCCGCGGCCTTGGAAAAAAGTCACCGATCCAAGGCAAGCCGGGCGCGCTCTGTTCGAGCCGATCTACGACGCCCTGTCCGGAACCGGGCCTGTGCCTGACAGTGCCGTCGTCACCGTTGCCGCCGCCGTTGTGGAACTCCGCGAATACTTCATGCCGCAGCGAGTCAAGTCCATCCGCTGAAATTCGGCCCGCCGATCCGAACGGGCGCTCGTGACACCTCCCGATGATGTCCGGTGCTCCCGGAATTGCGCGCCTGCCGAGGGCGCCCCGATGACGAGCGACCAGACATAGCGCATGCCGGGTGCCGGCACCGCTGGCGCTCCATCGCCGGATCCTCGCAACCCGGCCCCGCTTGTCCGCGAGCCCGCCGGCGGCGGGCTGCCGACCGCGCAGAGCCGGGCCGCTCGCCGGCAATGGTGACGGCCCCCGCCATCCGCAGATCGGATCGCATCCCGGAAACTCGCCGGGACATCACCCCCCAACATGGAAGTGACGACCATGCGATTGATCTCGATCGACCCGGTGCTGCTCAAGCCCAATCCCCATAACCCGCGCCGGACGGCAGCACTGGCGCTGTCGGACCAGCAACTCACCGTCAACATCGCGGAGGTCGGGCTGCTGCAGCCGCCGCTGGTGCGCGACACGGAAGACGGCATGACGATCGTCGCCGGCCATCGCCGGGTCGCCGCCTGCGTCGCGCTGAAGCGCCCGGTGATCCACGCGCTCGTCGTCGATGACGACATCACGGACGACGCGATCCGGGCGCTTTCCGAGAATGTCCAGAGAGTCAATCTCGGGCCTGTCGACCAGTGGCGGGCGGTCGAACATTGCCTGTCGGACCGCTGGACCGAGGAGGCCATCGCCGTCGCGATGGGTCTGACCTTGCGCACCATCCGCAAGCTCCGGCTGCTGGCGAGCATCCACCCGGCCATCCTCGACCGCATCGCCCTCGGCGACATGCCGGAGGAGCGCTTCCTGCGCACGATCGCCGCGGCAACGCGAGAAGAGCAGGCCTCGGTCTGGAAGAAGCACAAGCCGACGAAGACCCGGCCGAGCGTTTCCTGGTTCCAGGTCGCCCAGGCGCTGGAGAAGCGCCGTATGAGCGCCATCCTCGCCAAGTTCGGTCCGGACGAGGAACAGGCATTCGGCATTGTCTGGGAAGAGGATCTGTTCGAGCAGGCCGACAAGGACTGTCGGTTCACGACCCAGGTCGAGGCCTTCCTGGCCGCCCAGCAGGCCTGGATCGAAGCCAATCTGCCGAAGCATGCGGTTCTGTTGCCGACGACCGAGCATGGCGAGCCAAAGCTTCCCGCGAAGGCGGAGAGAAGCTGGGGCAAACCGGGTCGTGGCGACACGGTGGGATGTTATATCAACCCCCGAACCGGGGCGATCGACGAAGTTGGTTTCCGGCTGCCGGAACCCGCCACTAAGAAGGGACGGGCGGACGCTGCCGGTGCGCTCTCGCCGACGGCCCGCCCGGAAATCACCAAGAAGGGCATGGCGTTGATCGGCGATCTCCGCACCGAGGCCTTGCACACGGCGTTCGAGGAAGGCCCGATCGCCGACGAGGCACTGTTCGGGCTGCTGGTCCTGGCGCTCGCCGCGTCGAATGTCAGCATCGATGGCCCGCGCGGTCGGTTCAGCGCCGACCGCCGGGGAATCGCCGCGCGTCTCGTCGAGGGCGGCACGCTCACCGGCGATTCGGGGCTGTTGCGCCAGGCGGCGCGGGCCATGCTGGCCGAGGTGTTCTCGTGCCGGGAGAACGCAAGTAACAGCGGTCTCTTCGCCAGGATCTCCGGCGAGGCCGTCAATGGCGATGCCTGGCTGCCGAATATGGCGACCGAGGACTTCCTGTCGTGCTTGTCCAAGGCGGGCGTCGAAAAGGCCGCCGGCGCCGTCAGCGTCTTGCCGCGCCAGCGGGCCAAGGACACGAGGGCGGCGCTCATCAGCGCTGTCGGTGACGGGACTTTTATCCTGCCGTCCGCGCGGTTCGCGCTCACGGCGGAGGAAGCGGCCAAAATCGCCGCCTATTCCGCCATCGAGCCGGAAGACGGGCTATCGGCCGACGAAACCTCGGACGGCGGCGAGGAGGACGGAACGGCGGATGAATCAGCCGTCAGCGAAGGCGAAGCCGGACCCGCACCCTGGGAGCGCGGACAGCCGGGTTCTGTCCCCGACGACATCCGACCGGGCGCGTGATCTCCGCCCTCGCCACTCGCGCCGGCGGGTGCTCCCGATCTGGAGCACCCGCCGGGCTTCCACCTTCGAACGAAAGGGCCACCATCATGCCGGCTTACACCGTCGAAACCTCCTATCATCTGCCGACCTATCGCCAACGGACTTATATAGCCGACGATCCGGCCGCCGCCTGCCTGGCCGCCCTGGAGGAGGATGACTGGGACGGCGAGCAGCACGATTACGAGAGCGCCGGCGAGACCTATGTGTCCGGGCTGTGGGCAGGCGAGGACGCCGCCCACCGCGGCGAGGCGCTGCCCGTCTTGTCGCAGTTCGACGAAACCGTCGCCCGCAAGGTGGGGCATTTCGGAGAACTCGCCTCGATTTTGGAGACGGTCACCGCCGAACTGAGATCAGCCGCGGGTGGGACTTGTCTGGACGGCGTGATCACGGCGGCGGCGCTGGAGGAGGCGGCGACCGCGATCGCCAAGGCGCGGGCGATCCTGTCGGGCACCGACGATCCCACCGAATGAGGTCCCAATTCGTTGACGGGTTCCGGCCGAAATCCGGTCCCCGGACACCGATATCGCTCTGCGGTCCCGCATCGAAACCTGACCGAAAGGAGATCCGACATGCCGCAATTCCGCATGCTGCTGGTCGAAGAACTGATCGAAAGCGACAGCGGCGAGTTCCGCATTGATGCGGCAACGGAGGAGGATGCCGCAAGGGTCCTTATCGACGCCCATGATGCTGCCCGCGACCGGAACAGCTCCGTCATCCGGCTCGCCGATGGCCAGACCCGTCGGATCGAGCCCGACAACATCGTGCGCAACCGGGTCTTCTGCGTCCTTCTCGATGATTCCGGCGCGGAGATTCGCGAGGTCGATCCGGCGTCCCGTCGAGCGGACAGCAACATCGTCCCCGATGTCGAAGGGTCGCCGCCATGATCCGGCAATACCGCGCGCAGCGATGCCGGGGCGGCACCAATCCGCTCGGTGTCGGCATCATCGCCGCAGGGTCGATCTTCTACCTGCAGGACGAAACCTTCTTCCGCGACCGCCATCGGGGCCACGCAATTTGCCGAAATCCGTGGCTGGTCGAGGCATTCCTCAATGGAACCGTCGCGGCGGGGCGGAAGAACCCGAGTACCGGACGGTGGGAGGATGTCTATGTCGCCGGCCGGTCGGATATGGCGTTGCTCCGATCGCTGCGCGACGGCAAGCGCCGGCAGGTCGGCATCCGCATCCTGATCCTGCATGACGATCTCGGACTGTTCCCGGAGCCGTCGAGCTACCCGTCATTGCCGGATCTGCGCCTCTACCGCTGCCGGGCGAACCGGCAGTAGCACCCACTCGCGCGACCGGGGCGTAGCCTCGATCGGTCACCTTCACCAGGCGGGGCGGCACCGATCGCGCCTGATCACCCCCATCATCGAGACAGAAAGGAGCGACAAAAATGAGTGCGTCGGTCAACAAGGTGATCCTGATCGGCAATCTGGGCCGCGATCCGGAGATCCGCACCACGAATGACGGCACCAGGGTGGCGAGCCTGTCGGTCGCCACCTCAGAGAGCTGGAAGGACCGCAGCAGCGGCGAGCGCCGGGAGCGCACCGAGTGGCATCGGGTCGTGATCTTCAACGACCGGCTGGTCGACCTCGTCGAACGCTATGTCCAGAAGGGCAGCAAGCTCTATATCGAAGGCGCGCTCCAGACCCGGAAATGGACGGACAATGCCGGCCAGGAGCGCTACACCACGGAAATCGTGCTGCAGAAATTCCGCGGCGAGGTGACCATGCTCGATACCCGCCAGAACGACGGCCGGGACGATGACGAAACCGGCCATGGTGGCCGGCGCGCCCCGGCCGCCAGCGGTGCCGGTCGCCGAAATCCCGGCGAAATCGGCCCGATCTCGGATCTGGACGATGAGATCCCTTTTGACGCAGCGAGCTGACTGCCCATGCGGGCCTCGAAATGTTCAGCAATGTCGTCGGAATTGAGTGACCGGCGGTGAAGAATTCGTTCGACGGGTGGGCGGGCCGGAAATGTCTTTGGCCTGAGCCTGTTACGTAATAGAGGGGCAGCATGCCTGACAGTGATGCAATTTACCACCTGCTGTTCAGCCACCCTTTGATGGTCGAGCACCTGATCCGCGGCTTCGTCCCGGAGGCTATGGCCGCCGATCTCGATTTCGGCGGCATGGCGCGCGTCAACGCCAAGGGCCATGCCGAATCCCTCGACGGCAAGGCCCACCGGCGCGAGGGTGACGTGATCTGGCGCCTGCCTACACATGGCGGACTCGATCTTTACCTGTACATCCTCCTCGAGTTCCAGTCTTCAATTGACCATTGGATGGTGGTGCGAACGCAGCTCTACGAAGGATTGCTCTGGCAGCAAGTAATCAAGGAACAAGAATTGAAGCTCGGCGACAAGTTGCCGCCATTGGTCATGGTGGTCCTCTATAACGGCAAGACACGGTGGAATGCCCCGGATGACTCCGCTTCGCTCGTCGCCTTGCCGCCGGGTTCGCCGCTCTGGCCTTATCAGCCGCGGGTCCGTTACCATGTCCTCGACATGGGAGCGGTCACGACCGAGCCCGCCGCCGATCGCGACAACATGGCCCGGCTGCTGTTCCTGCTTGAGCAGCATCATCCGCCGGCAGCACTCGCCGACCTGCTCGGCGACGTGGTAGAATGGTTTCAGCAACATCCGGATCATGATCCGCTGAGACGCCTGTTCAACGCAATGGTCCATCAAGCGGTTGCGGGTCTCGGGGTCGCGGTTCCGATCCCCGAGGATTTGACGGAGGTAAGGACGATGCTGGCGACACTGGGCGAAACCTGGAAGCAGGAATGGCTCGCCGAAGGCGAACTCAAGGGTAAAATCGAGGGCAAAGCCGAGGGCAAGGCCGAGGGCCGGATCGAAGCTAAGATCGAGACGCTCATGCTTCTGGCCGAACGCCGGTTCGGTCCTCTTTCCTCGGATCTCCGGGAGCGCATCAAGGCTGCGGATCCGGCCACAGTCGAGGGGTGGCTCGACCGCCTGCTGGAGGCGACCAGCCTCGCGTCACTGTTCGGCCCCACGAACTGAGGCCGGCCTCTGGTGCCCGTTCAACGCGGTGTTCGGCCAGGCGATTGCGGGTCTCGACGTGTCGGTTCCGATCCCCCAGGATTTGACGGAGGTACGGACGATGCTGGCAACACTGGGCGAAACCTGGAAGCAGGAATGGCTCGCGGAAGGCGAAATCAAAGGCAAGGCCAAGGGCAGGGCCGAAGGCTGGATCGAAGCCAAGATCGAGACGCTCATCTTTCTGGCCGAACGTCGGTTCGGCCCTTTTCCCTCGGATCTCCGGCAGCGCGTCGAGGCTGCCGATGCAATCGCGGTCGAGGCATGGATCGGTCGCTTGCTGGACGCGACCAGCCTGGAGACATTGTTCGGCTCCGCGAGCTGAAGCCAATCTGTTCGGGAAATTCCAGCACAGCACCACGCCGCGGCATCCGATCTGCCCGCCGCACAGGCGCGCGGATCTGAAGCCTGCCTCTCCGGCGCGCGCGGTGCGAGCCGCGGCGATCATCCCCGACGGCGCGCGCCCGTACCGGCGAACAGTGCCTCGGCTTCGGCATTCAAATCGAAGGGCTGCCAAACCTCGCGATGCCGGGCAAGACGGATCGCGCGCGCCGCTCCCACTGTCTCCTGATAAGCGACATAGGCCTCGACAAAGTGGCGCGCTGCGGCTTCCCCGAGCGACGCCGCCTTATATTCGAGCGGCGCCATCCAATACCCACCCTCGGCCTGGGCAGTCGCACGCCTTTCCCGCGCTGCCTCGGCCGCTGCCTTCGCCTCGTTGGCCCGGCCGCACAGATCGATCGCCCGACGAACCAGCGGTGTCAGCAGATCCGCGAGCGCAGCGTTGCGGCGGGCTCCAGGTTCCGGCGACACCTCGTTCAGAATCCGCTCGGCCATGGCCTGATCGGCAGCCGGCCGCACGTCATCCATCTCCAGATCGAGATCATGCGCCTCGATCACCTGCCTGACCTCGCGGCAGTCGGGCGCGATCTCGTGCAGAAGACCCAGGTTCGGAGCCGCCCGACGTTCAACCGGGAACCGGACCAGATTCGATACGCCACCCGTCGTCGCACGCGTCATGACTGCCTCCAACATCCGGGCGGGATGATAGCCTCGAAACACCAGAATGACAACAGCAATATATTGAAATTGTTTGGCTTTTCTCGGGAAGTTCCGTTTGTCGGCAATCCATGCTTGGCTTGGAGGCCGGGCCTGAAGCCAGGCGAATAACCTTGGAGCGGCGATCGTCGACATTCAGCTCCTGCCGGGACGGGGCGATATCAGCACCCAATCGGTCGTCCGCCATGGCCCTGTTTCGCATGTTCTTGAAAATGCGAACGACGGATTTGAGCCACTGGCTTGTCGCCTGTTGCTTGGGGGAGGAGAAATCCGTCCGAGAGGTGGCAAAGCTCCTCCAGTGTCATCCCGCTACATTGTCTCGGGCGCTGGACGGGACCACCGGCACCGCGGACTCCCTTCAGGTCGCAATCCTGTGACGTCGGCCTCGGAGTTGCGCCAGGAACGAACCTTGGCTCTATAGTCGCCCACCAGGGCTGACTACGCCGGCACGCCACAGCGGATCGGTCGGACCAAGCGGCAAATTGCTCAGGCCACCGCCCGTGCGGCAAAGTTGCGTATGATGGGCGAAGTCTCGCCGCGACGGTAGGCCAGCGCCAGCCGCGTGATCGGAGCCTCGCCCGCAATCGCGCGATACGCGACGCCGGTGACCTGCAGCTGGCTCATCGATGCCGGTACGATCGAGACGCCAAGTTCCGCGGCCACCAGTGTTATGATCGAGGCCATGTGCGGAGCCACCTGGCCGATCACGGGATCGAAGCCGGCCTTCCGGCATGCGCCGAGGACACTGTCATAGAGCATCGGGCTGAAGGGGCGTGGAAACAATAGAAACGGATCGGTCCTCAGATCCGAAAGATCGACCTCCTGGCCCGCCGCACAAGGATGGTTGGCCGGCAGCGCCACCACCATCGGCTCTTCCGAGAGCAGGCGGAGCTGAAACGCCTCGGTGCCGGCGGCGCCCGGCCGCAGGAACGCTGCATCCAGGAAGCCGTCCTGTAGACTCGCGACGAGACGCGTCGTGTTGGCCTCCTCCAAAGTGAGGTCGACCTCGGGGTAGGCGCGGCGGAAAGCTCGAATAGTCCCTGGCACGACCGCGTTGAAGGCCGACGAGGCGGTGAAACCGACGCGAAGCGAGCCCGTCTCGCCGCGGGCCGCCCGCCGCGCCGCTTTCGTCGCCCTCTCCGCCAGCCCCGGCATCTCCTTCACGATTTCGAGGAAAGCCTCACCCGCCGGTGTGAGTTCCGCGCCATGCGCGAGGCGGTGAAACAGCGACGCCCCGACCTCGACCTCCAAATCCTTGATCTGCTGGCTGAGCGGCGGCTGCCCGATCCCAACCTTGGCGGCGCCTCGGGTGAAGTGACGCTCCTCCGCGACCGCCAGGAAGTAACGGATGTGGCGCAGCTCCATGCATCATCTCCAAAAGCTATCACGTAGACCACTAACATATATTGGATCGATGAAGTTGGCGAGCGTATCTCTTCGTTGCGAGACGAAAGGAGCCTCCGATGACCGACACCACGCCCATCCGCACGCGAAGCTGGCTGTTCACGCCGGCAACGCACCCCGAGCGCTTCGGGAAGGCCTCCGCTGCCGGCGCCGACGTGGCGATCCTGGATCTGGAGGACGCGGTGGCGCCCCAGGACAAGGGTCGGGCTCGAAGCACCGCTTTCGACTATCTGGCGGTCGCGTCGGCCGAAGGATCGATGCGAGCCCTCCGGATCAACGGGCTCGACACGTCAGCCGGCATTGCCGATCTCCACGCGCTGCTCGGCTCGGCGGCGGCACCTGACTTTCTGGTGCTGCCCAAGACGGAGACGGTCGGCCACCTACAAATTCTCGACCGTCTGCTGACCGCGGCGGGCAAGGACACAAGGCTCATCGGCCTGATCGAGAGCGCGCACGGGCTCGCTGCGGTCGAGGCGATCGCGGCGGCGACGCCGCGCCTTGCCGGCCTGATGCTGGGCGCCGCCGACATGGCCGCCGATTTCGGGTCAGCCACGGCATGGGCGCCGCTCGCTTTCGCACGCGGCCGGCTCATCGCGGCCTGTGCTCTGGCGGGCGCAACCCCGATCGATGCCCCGTTCTTCGATCTGCACGACGAGGCCGGCCTGAAGCAGGAGGTCGCCGCCGCGGTGGCGCTCGGCTTTGGCGCCAAGGCCGCCATCCATCCCGCCCAGATCGTGGCGATCAACGCGGCGCTGACGCCGAGCGCCGCGGCGGTCGACAAGGCCCGCGCGATCCTCGCCGAGAACGCCAAGGGCGTCGGAACCGTCGACGGCCAGATGATCGACGAAGCGGTCGCCCGCAAGGCGCGCCGCACCCTCGCCATGGCCGGAATCACAGCCTGAACCGACAACCGAACCCCAATCCGCCCCGACAAAGGAGATACTTCGATGGATACGCTGCTGCCCGCATACAAGGCCGTCGGCGAACGCCGCTACCGTGAAACCTCCGGCCTCTACTGGGAAGATTTCGAGCCCGGCGATGTGTTCGAGCATCGTCCCGGCCGCACAATCCTCGAGGTCGACAACACCTACTTCACCCTGCTGACCCTCAACATCCAGCAGGTCCACTTCGATGCGGCCTACGCGGCCAAGACCGAATGGAAGAAGATGCTCGTCGACTCGACCTTCACCCTGGCACTTTTGACCGGCATGAGCGTACGCACGGTCAGCGCCAAGGTCGTCGCCAACCTCGGCTGGGACAAGGTGAGGGCCACTCACCCGGTGTTCGCCGGCGACACCCTCTATGCGGAGAGCACGGTGCTCTCCAAGCGCGAGTCCAAGAGCCGGCCAACCCAAGGAATCGTCACCGTCCTGACGCGCGGCGTCAACCAGGACGGCACCGAGGTGATGAGCTTCGAGCGGACCATGCTCGTGCACCGCCGCGGCCACTCCCCCGAAGAGGCGGCCGGCTACTAGACCGTCGCTTCACCCCATAACCGATAAGCCCCCATAACCAATAAGCCAAGGAGATGCGGCCATGGATGTCGCTTCGATCTATCGCCAAAAATTGACCACGCCTGAACGCGCCGTGGCCGCCATCGGGTCCGGCGAGACCTTTTCGATGGGTATGGCCGTGTCCGAGCCGCCCGCTTTGCTGACGGCGCTGGCGGACCGGGCGGCGGCCGGCCGGGTCGGCGATCTGAAAGTCTACTATTTCGAGTCGATGCAGCACGCCGCCGAAACGGTGCTGCGCTACGCGCTGAACGATCGCATCAAGCCCTATTGCATGTTCCTCGCGCGCCACGAGCGCGCCCTGATCAAGCAAGGCCTGGCGGACGGCCGCAAGGTGGTGGCCTACGTTCCGAGCACTTTCCACCAGGCCCCGCGGCTGCTCAGCGAAGAGATCGGCGTCGACACCTTTCTGACCACCGTCTCGCCCATGGATGCGCATGGCTACTTCACCCTGGGGGTGGGCAATGACTACTCGAGCCGGGTCGCCCGCGCCGCCAAGCGGCTGATCGTCGAGGTCAACCCGCAGATGCCCCGCGTGCTGGGGGTTGGCGCGGCAGTGCACGTCTCGGAGGTCACGGCGATTGTCGAGCACGAGGCTCCTCTCCTGGAGCTGCCGTCGCGTGCGGGTGGCCCGGAGGACGAGGAAATCGGCCGCATCATCGCCGCCATGGTCGGCGACGGCGCCTGCCTGCAGATGGGGGTCGGCGCCCTGCCGAACCTGGTCTGCGCCAAGCTGACGGATCGCAAGGACCTCGGCGTCCATACCGAGGCCCTCTGCCAGGGCCTGGTCGATCTGATGCAGGCGGGCGTGGTGACCAACCGGCGTAAGGCGATCGACACTGGACGGGCCATCTACACCTTCGCGATGGGCCAGAAGGCCATGTACGACTTCCTCGGCGACAATCCGGGGGTCGCCAGCGCGCCGGTCGACTACGTCAACACGCCGGACATCATCGCCCGCAACGACAACGTCGTCTCGATCAACGCCACCTTGCAGGTCGACCTCACCGGCGCCTGCAACTCCGAGCACGTGCTGGGTCACCAATACAGCGCCTCGGGCGGCCAACTCGACTTCGTGCGCGGCGCCTACGCCTCCAAGGGCGGCAAGTCGATCATCGCCTGCAGATCGACAGCGGCGAATGGCTCCGTCTCCCGGATCGTGGCGCGCCTTGAGGGGCCGGTCACCACGCCGCGGATCGACACCCAATGGATCGTGACCGAATTCGGGGCGGCCGACCTCAAGGGCAAGTCCTCCACCGAACGCGCCCTCGCCCTCATCGGGCTGGCGCACCCCGAATTCCGTGACGACCTTGCGGCGCATGCCCGCGCCCAGCACCTGATCTAGGAGACACGCCATGACCAAGACCGTTGCAGACCAATTCGCCGAGACCCTCGCGGCCGCGGGCGTGAAGCGCATCTATGGCATCGTCGGCGACAGCCTGAACGGCCTTACCGACGCCATCCGCCGGCAGGGTAGGATCGAGTGGGTCCATGTGCGCCACGAGGAGGTAGCAGCCTTCGCCTCGGGGGCCGAGGCCCATCTGACCGGAGACCTGGCGGTCTGTGCCGGCAGCTGCGGCCCGGGCAACCTGCACCTGATCAACGGCCTCTTCGACTGTCACCGCTCGCGTGTGCCGGTGTTGGCCATCGCGGCGCACATCCCCTCGGCCGAGATCGGCTCGGGTTATTTCCAGGAGACCCACCCGGAAAGCTTATTCCAGGAGTGCAGCCACTACTGCGAACTGGTTTCCAGCGCCCGTCAGATGCCCCGCATCGTAGAGATCGCCATCCGCGAGGCGGTCGGCAAGCGCGGCGTTGCGGTGATCGTCTTGCCGGGCGACGTGGCGCTGCAGGACGCCCAGCCGGGCCCCGCTGTCTCGTCCCTGGACCTGATCCCGCCGTTCCCGGTCGTCACGCCTGACGCCAAGCGGATCGGCGCGCTCGCCGCCTTTCTCAACGGCACGCGCCGCGTGACACTGCTCTGCGGCTCCGGCTGTGCTGGCGCCCATGACGAGCTGATCGCCCTCGCCGCCAAGCTGAAATCGCCCGTCGTCCACGCCCTGAAGGGCAAGGAGCACGTCGAGTGGGACAATCCCTACGACGTCGGCATGACCGGCCTGATCGGCTACGCCTCGGGCTACTACGCCATGAACGACTGCGACGCCCTGCTGATGCTGGGGACGGACTTCCCGTATCGACAGTTCTACCCGCAGGGCGGCGCGCAGATCGCCCAAGTGGACATCCGGCCCGAACAGCTCGGCCGGCGAGCGCCGCTGAATATCGGCGTGGTGGGCGCCGTGGCCGACACCCTGCGCGCAGTGCTGCCGCTCGTCGATGACAAGACCGACCGGAGCCATCTCGATACCGCGCTCGGCCACTACCGCAAGACCCGCGCCGGCTTCGATGAGCTCGCCTCAGGCTCTGGCCGCGCCGATCTGGTGCATCCGCAACAGGTGGCGCGGGTCCTGAGCGATCTGGCGGCGGAAGACGCCGTCTTCACCTGCGACGTCGGCCTGCCAACGGTTTGGGCGGCGCGTTACCTGGCCATGAACGGCAAGCGCCGGCTGATGGGCTCGTTCTGGCACGGCTCCATGGCCAATGCGATGGCTCAGGCCATCGGCGCACAGAGCGCCTTTCCGGGCCGGCAGGTGATCTCGCTGTCGGGCGATGGCGGGTTCTCCATGCTGATGGGTGATTTCCTCAGCCTCAGCCAGCTCGGCCTGCCGGTGAAGGTCGTGGTTTTCAACAACGGCGCCCTGGGCTTTATCGAGCTGGAGCAGAAATCCACCGGCTTCCTGAATTTCGGCACCGAGTTCAAGAATCCCAACTTCGCCGCCATGGCCGAGGCCGTGGGCATCAAAGGCGTTCGGGTCGAAAAGCCCTCGGAGGTCGAGCCTGGGATCCGTGCGGCCTTGGCCCATGACGGCCCGGTGCTGATCGACGCGGTGGTCAACCGTCAGGAGCTGGCGATCCCACCCAACATCACCGCCGAGATGGCCAAGGGCTTCACCCTCTACATGGTCAAGGCGGTGATGAACGGCCGCACCGACGAGGTGCTCGACCTGGCCGCCACCAACCTCTGGCGCTGATTTGCGCGGCGCGCTCTGCTGTACAGGAGACGAAGGATGAACACCGCCTTTATTGGATTGACTACTGCGCCGGATGCCCATGACCGGCGTCGTCGAGGCGCTGGCCGGCCTTTGATCGTTCTCCTGCGCCAGATCGATCGGGTGGTGGACCGCCGCGCCCTGGGGCGCGCCCTGCTGGTCCTGGCGGCGCCGATCGCGGCGGGGTTCGGGACGGGCGATCCTTTGTGGATACCGGCCGCCCTGGTGACGGCCTCCTCCTTCATCGCCATGGAGCAGGTGGGACTAGCGCCGCTCGGTGTGGCCCTGCACGGGCTGGCGATCGCCGCCGGGTTCCTGATGCTGCTGACAGCCCTGCCCATCCCGCCTCTGTTCGCCGTGACGGCCGCGGCAATGGCGGCGGCGGCGACCCTGCTCGCCGCCAAGGGACAGCGTCTCCGCACGCCCGGGAACTTCGTCTTCATCCCATCGCTCTACATCGCCTGCGAACTGGCGGAGAACGGCCACGGGTCCGCGCTCGCCCGCGGGTTCGCGTTTTTGCCTTACCTGGGCTTGGCACTCGGCCCGGTGCTCGTGCTCGCAGCACTGGAACTCGGGCTCGAGCGCCGGTCCCCTGGCTCGCCTGCGGCCCATTTTGTTCGCCTCCGCCGCTACAAGAGTGACTTCGGACACGCCGTCCCTGTCGGCGAGACCATTGCAGCCGTCGCCGGCGCGGTCGCCATCGCCGCCCTGTTCGTCGGGTGGCGTCACGTGCCCCACGCGCAGTGGGTCATCTGGTCGGCCGCCAGCGTCGTCACGGGCGATGTGGCCGGGGCGCGGCGCAAGCTCCGCGATCGAGCCGCGGGCGCGCTACTCGGCGTCCCCATCGGCCTGGTCTTGGCCCTGGCAGCTCCTCACGAGCTGTGGGTGTTGAGGTTGGCCGGCCTCGGCGGCCTCCTGAGTTTGACCGTATTCCGCCTTTACCCAGTCGGTTTCGGCGTTCGCTGCGCTTTAGTCGCCTTTGCCCTGTCTATCGCGGGCGAGTTGAACGGCGCGGCCGAGCGGGTCGAGAATGTGCTCGTCGGCGGCGCGATCGGCTTGGTGCTCGTCGTTGCGGCCCACGAAAGCGCCAGACTCGTCTCTAGGTTACAGACGCTCGACCAATTCCGCCAGCGGATCAACCGGGCGGCCGAGGCCGAAGACGCCGGTGAGCGCGGCACCACTGGCGGCGGCGACTAGGTCTTGGGTCCGTCGGTGCAAGACCGTGGATCCATTCACTCAGACATTTGGCGTGGCAGCGCCGCCGCTTTGGCCGAGCGCGATGCTATCGGTATCTTTCCGATCAGTGGATGTCAGCTGCGATAGGCCTTAATGGCGGCACTGATGTTCTCGCCGCCAAATCCTTTTGCACACAGCTCATCAAAAATGTCGCGTGCGGCCTGGAGCACCGGGACCTTGGTGGTGTTCTCGGCCGCCTCGGCGACGGCGTAGCGCAAGTCCTTTGCAATCAGCGCGGCGGTAAACCGCGGCGCAAAGTCGCCAGCCACCATCAATCCGGCGAACCCATTTCCCGCTGGGCTCATCACTGGCAGTCCGCTGATGATCTCCAGTGCGCGTTTCGGTGCGATACCGGACTTGTCGAGCGCTGCGAGTGTCTCCGCGACGGCTGCGACCTGGATTGCTAACAACGCATTGGCAGCCAGTTTCATCGTCGTACCTTGGCCCTGCGGCGCGACGTGATGGACAACGCTGGCGATACAGCCGAGCACGGGTTTGGCTTTATGGAAAATCTCGTGCGCGCCGCCGGCAAGGAGGACGAGCTGGGCGGCTTCAGCTTGCGGCAGGGACCCAACGACTGGCGAATCCAACAGAGAGGCGCCATGCGCTTCAATGGCTGTGGCAAGGCTCCTGAGCCATTCGGGCGAAACCGTGCTCGCCTCGATGGCAGTTGCGCCCCCGCCGAGGCCTGCTAGCGCGCCAGTGTCGGCCGTCATCCAGACTGCTTTGGAAGCGTCGTCGTCGGTCAACATGCTGAAAACGAATTCAGCGCCCTCGGCCGCTTCACGCGGCGTCGCCGCTGATCTCGCCCCGCGCGCCACCGCAGCTGCAACCGCGGCTGGCGAACGATTCCAGACAGTAACGTCGTGGCCGGCCTTGATCAGGTGCGGCGCCATGCGCGAGCCCATGGCGCCAAGGCCAAGGAATGCGATTTTACTCATAGTCGTGCCTTTCTCGTTTCCCGGGGGTGATGGTGCGCGCCGCGTCATGCCGGCAGCGTGACGCCCGAAATGTCCGCGCAGATCGCTATGAGGCGGTCCTGCAGGGACGGGTTATGGGCCTGAGGATTCGACCTCATTCGCTTCAGGTGGTAGAAATACTCACCCGTCACGTCAACCTTCGGATCGCCCCCGGCCGCGAGCCAGGCTTGCGTCAGATGCGCCTGCTTCATATCGTCGGGAGCACCCGGCCCGCCCATTTTCGTCGGGACCCACCCCGGCTCCAGTGAATTGGAGAATACTTCCGGCCAGCGCCGCGCGATCGCGAGGGCGAGCATCGTATCGTGGAGCTTGCTCTCGGCATAGGCGGTCGAGCCGTTCCACCTGCGCTTCGTCCAGAGGATGTCGTCTAGATTGGCGTCCGCATGGTGGTGCATGCCGGAGCTGAGATAGACGAGCCGCTTCGGCCGCTCGATCAACGCTGTCAGGATGTAAGCCGACAGCGTGTTGATTGCGAACACATGCGGCAACCCGTCGGCCGTGACCCGATGGCCCTCCCGGTATCCGACCGCCGCGTTGTGTATGACGGCGTCGAAGCGACCAAGCGCGTTGACCTTGGCTGCCACCTCCCTGGCCCCTGCGATGGTCTCGACATCGCCGGTCACGATTGCTTTGGCTCGGGGTAGCTCCCGGTGCGCATCGCTGGCTCGAGCGTCGCTGCGTGCGTGCAGGACGACTTCGTGCCCTTGGCTGTCCAGCAGCTTGGCTGCCATCATCCCGAGGCCGGTCGATGAGCCGGAAATGAAAATGCGTGACATGGTCTTTCTCCTCTTTTGGCCGGCGTCGGCGGAGCAAACGCCGCCGACGAACGGCTGATCATCAGGACTGCTGGTGGGGGGCGGTGAGCACGAGCGCGGCGCCAAGCAATGCGCTCGCGACGCCAAACAGGTAGACCGCCGCGTATCCAAACTGTCCGGCGATGAGGCCCGCAACGGGACCTGAGACGCCGTAGGCGATGTCGAGGAACGCGACGAACGCGCCCATCGCACTTCCGCGATTTGCAGGCAGCACCCGCTTCAGGGCCTCGACGCCCAGCGCGGGGAAGACCAACGCACAGCCAAGACCCGTCACGAACGCCCCGGCGAGCGCGACTGCCTCTTGAGGAGCGCCCCAGATCATCGCCTGACCGCTCGCCTCGATCAGCAGCGACCACATGGCGACGCGATAACCGCTCATCCGGTCCGGCAGAGAGCCGAGGACCATGCGAACGAAGATGAAGCCGACGCCGAAGGCGGTCATGACCAGGCCCGCGTGGCCCCAGCTCCGAGCCGCGAAGTAGAGCGATGCGAAGGCGGTGAGGCCGGCCAGGCCGACGCCCTGCAGCATCAGCCCGAGGCCTTCACGCCAGATCTGGCCGATCACGCGGTAGAACGGCAGACGTTCGCCGGCCGGGCTGGTGTAGGGGCCCTCGAAGAAGGCGACGACTCCGGCAGCGAGCGGGGCCACAATGCAGGCGATCATCGCAGTCTGAAGGCCGTAGCGCTGATAGAGGGCCATGCCGATCGGGGCGCCGATGGCGAGCGCCGCGAACATGGCAATCCCGGTCCACGACATCGACATGCCGGCGCGTTGCGGGCCAACCGAGGCGATCGACCAGGACACGCAGCCGGTGACGAACTGACTTTCACCGAAGCCGGCCGCGAGGCGCCCGAGGACGATGATGGCAAGGCTCATCGACGGGGACAGGCCGGGCAAGGCCGAGACGAAATAGGCGAGGCCGCCCAGTGCACAGACCGCCGCGCCCTGAAGCGCGGAGCGCTTCCCGCCGTGGTGGTCAGTAACCCGCCCGGAATAGCCGCGCATCAAAACAGTAGCAAGAAACTGGACGCCGATGACCAGACCTACGACGAGACTGTCGAACCCCAGCTTGTCGTGGACAAAAAGCGGAAGCACCGGCAGTGGCAGGCCGACGCACAAATAACCGCAGAACAGCGCTCCAATGATGCCCGGCGCAGGACGGGAAAGATGAATGGGTGTGGTTTCAGACCGGCTCGCACCGTTCGCAGGAATGGCTGACATGACGAACTCCATGCTTTTCGGTTGGGGGAGAGGCGCCGCCGCACGGGCGGCGCCATGAGCTCAGGCCGCGGCCCTGGCGGCGGAGGTCGCGAAGAGATCGGCTCGATAGCCACTCAGCTTGAGCAGATGATCGCGCGACGCGTTGACCTCGGCGTGCAGCCCGGCGACATCGACGTCCACGAGCTTGCCGCCGCGCTTGCGGACCATGCCAGCCACCATCACGGTGTCGACGTCGGAGCGCCCGACCGCCTGCACGATGGTGCCGATCGCGTTGGTCATTGGGAAGACGCCGACACCGTCGGTGCGGACCATGATGATGTCGGCTTGCTTGCCAGGGGTAAGCGTGCCGATCTGATTCTCGAGCCCGGCTGCGCGGGCGCCATTGACCGTCGCGGCCTGGAGCACTGAGTCCACCGAGATCGGCGCGGGTGCATCGGCTTCGCCGCGGAAGCGTCGGTAGCGCATCGCCGACCGCTGCTGGCCGAATAGGGCGTGCATCTCGCCGAACAGGTCGCTGCCGAAAGCCGTATCGAGGTCGATGCCAAGCGCCGGTGTCAGACCATGATCGATCGCCTGCTGATAGGCGAAGCTCTCGTCGTCGAAGCCGAACAGAGTGTCCGAACGGGGGTTGACGGTGACGTTGACGCCGGCCTTGCCGAACAGCTCCCATGTCTCCCGGGGGATACGGGTGCAGTGGTTGAAGATGTTGTGGGGGCCAAGTATGCCGGGCTCGGCGAATTCCGGGCCGAGCTTGGCCAGGTCGCCAATGAACTCGGTCAGGATGCGCATGTCGTGGCTGCGCGCGACCTTCCACCAGTCGAGATTGAGCTGGCCGAACAGGCCAACGCGGACCAAGTTATCGCCCTGGTTCCAGTTGATAGCGAGACGCTTCAGGTCGCTCGGCAGATGGGCGGAGGACGCCTTCTTGTCCATCGCCGCGCCCACCATGTGGAGTGCGCGGATGCCGCTTTTGTGCAGCGCATCGAGCGCCGCGTCGGTGTGCTCGGGGCTCCGCGACGAATGACAGGCGTCGATGATGGTGGTGATGCCAGCATCGAGCGAGGCGACAGCCGTCAGCTTGGTGCTGAGATACATGTCGCGCGGGCGGTAGTGGGCGCCAAGGGTCTCGGCGACGACATCGATATAGGCGAACAAATCATACACGTCCGGCATCAGGCGGCGCATGACTCCGAGCCACATGTGATGGTGAGCGTCCACCAGGCCTGGCATGACGATGCTGCCGGCAGCGTTGATTGTCTCGGCGCCGTCCGCCGAGAGGTTCGGACCGACAGCGGCGATGCGGCCACCCTCGACCAAAACATCGCCGGTCGGCAGGTTGGGGAGTTTGGGGTCCATTGTGACGACCGTGCCGCCTTTGAAAAGTGTGCGGCCATTCTTCTGCGTGCTCATGATCGAAGCCCTCCTGGGGTTGACGAATTCGGTCCGGCCGTTATCGCTCTTCGATCTCCTTGAATTAAGTGACATTATGTCAGATTATTCCTGACTATATGTCAGGAGATGGCTTGTGCCGTTTGACGGAAGGATCCTGTCGGGGGTGAGCGTGCTGGCCGCAGTGGTTGAGGGCGGCAGCTTCGTCAAAGCCGCCGACCTCATCGGCATCACCGATTCCGGCGTCAGTCGGGCGATCGGCCGACTCGAAGCAAGGCTAAACGTCCGGCTGCTCGATCGTACGACGCGCTCGGTGACGTTGACCGACGAGGGGCGGCGCTTCTATGAGGAAGTGAAACCCCACCTCACCGCGATCGAGGACGCCGCCGCCGTCGCCTCGGGCGCAGCCTCGGCCGTGCGCGGCAGGCTCAGGGTCGACATCGACCCGTTCTTCCTGCCCCTGGTGCTCGCGGGCCGTCTCGGCCCGCTCTGCGAGCTCTATCCGGAACTCTCGATCGAGTTTGTCACCAGCGAGCATATCGGCGATCTGGTATCCGAAGGCATCGACCTCGCCATCCGCTTCGGTCAGCCGCGTCTCGCCAGTCTGGTTGCTCGCAAGCTTGTCGAAGCACCGATCCTGACCGTGGCCTCGCCCCGCTATCTCGAACGTCATGGCAAGCCCGCGCACCCGAGCGAACTCCATCAGCATCGCTGCCTGCAGTTTCTTGATCCGTATTCGGGCCGGCCGTTCGATTGGCAGTTCGTGCGAGGCCAGGAGTTGGTCGAAGTGCCGACGAGTGGCCCGCTCACCTTCACCGATCCCAAATCGATGCTTCAGGAATGCGTCGCCGGCACGGGTATTGCCCAGATCATCGGCTGGGGTATCGGGAGTCTGCTGACGTCCGGCGAGCTGGTCGACCTTTTCCCGGACTGGCACGGCGAACGCTTCCCGCTATTCGCCTTTCACCCTTCGCGTAAACATCCTCCCGCGAAGGTTCGCGCGTTCGTCGATTTCTGCGTCGAGATCGCGACAGAGCTTTAGTCTAGAGCAGGATGATTTTGGGTGGAATCACCCAAAATCTGAATCCTGCTCTATTTCAATAGTTTAGAGCGCGATTCAGGCGTCGTCCCGACGCCATCGCGCTCTAGACGCACGGGCAACTACCAGAGCATCCCGCTCAAGCCGTGACCGCCGGCACGAGTTCGGCCCTGTGCGCGAGACGGAGCAAGAAGGGCGCCCTGACCCGGCCGGCCCTCAGGGTCCTCGATCTACTGGCTGAGCGGCGGCGGCCTGATCCCTGTCTCGGTGCCGCCCCGCGTGAAGTGACGCTCCTCCGCGACCATCAAGAAACGGTGGATATGGAGCGGCTCGACTTGTCATCTTCAAAAGCGATGAACGACCCTTGTCATATATATTGGAAGTCTCAAACGGCCGCGTCCATCTTGGGTGGGAAGACCCGCCCACCTCGAATTCATGAGCGGCCCTCACGGCGCAAGCCCGCGCCAGCAGCTGATCTAAGGAGACTTTCCGATGCCCCCGATCACCATCGCCCAAGCGATCACCGCCGACCGCGTTCGCGGCATTTTCAAAGGATTGGAGAACGGCGACGGCGCCACCTTCTTCACGCAGGTGGCCGACGACGTCGACTGGATCGTCATGGGTACGCACCCGCTCGCGGGTCACTATCTGAGCAAGGCCGACTTCATCGAGGGCACCTTCGCCAAGCTGGCCAAGGTGCTGCCTCAGGGCGCGCAGCTGCAGGTGGAGCACGTGATCGTCAAAGACGACGAGGCGGTGGTCGAGCTTCATTCGCTCGCGACGGCCAAGAACGGCATGCGTTTCGACAATCGCTACTGCTGGGTCGTCGGCTTCAAGGACGGCGTGATCGTTCGCGTCCGCGCCTATCTCGACTCCGCCATGGTCGCCCGGCTGTTCGAGCAGAACCCGATCGGCTGAGGCGGCTTGCTGTTTGCGCTATTTCTGGTCCCACGAGGCCGCCGGCACGAGCCGGCGGCCTCCGGAGGAGTTAAGATCATGACGTCACATATCCAGACCTTGCGCGCAACGTTGCGTCACGAGAAGGGCGTGCTGCTGCCCGGGGGCGCCCAACGCGCTCACCGCCCGGATCATCGAGGATTTTGGTTTCAAGGCTGTCTAAGCGCCGACTCTCCAAGCTTGATCAGCAAGCATTGGGTCGCCCATGACGTAGCGTCGGACCAAGCGGCGCTTGCTGATGCGCCACCCGTGGTCCAAGCGGACGAATTCAAGCTCGTACCGCCCGCCGATCGTCAGGCGTTCGAGGCGGCCTTCACTGCCGGACGCCTCCATGTCCACCACGACATCGGCCTTGGCCGAAGCGCGGTCACCCATCAGGTCGATGACGGGATTGCACAGCTTGTGATGGGTCCATGCCACGGCGCTCACCGCCTCAATCGAGCGGTGGGCGTATTCCCGGCTCGACACCGCGAGCCAGGAGTCCGGGTCTCGAGAGGGAGATGGGCCCACCACTTCGTCGGCGAAGCAGGCGCGGTAACGAGCCTCGTCCCGGTCATCGACCGCCTGGGCAAGTGTCGCCAGCAGTCGCAGGATTTCCAGTTCGTCCATAACGCGCTGGGCTTTGACGGATTCCATGGACTCTCCTTCCTCGGTCGGGCGCCCGCGCGGAAAATCAGCCCAAGATGGCTCGGGCCTCCAAATGGGCTTCCAACCCGTAGCGGCCGTATTCCCGACCGATGCCGGATTGCTTGAAGCCGCCGAAAGGCGCCAGCGGTTCGTGCGGCGCGCCATTGATCATCACGCGGCCGGACTCCAGCCGCTCGGCTACCTGACGCGCATGCGCCACATCAGCGCTCTCGACATAGGCCTGGAGGCCATATGCTGTGTCGTTGGCGATGGCGATCGCCTCCTCCTCGTCGTCATACGGGATCACACACAGCACCGGGCCGAAGATTTCCTCGCGGGCGATGCGCATATCGTTGTTGACGCCGGTGAAGATGGTAGGTTGGACGAACCATCCCCGGTCCAGGCCGCGCGGCCGGCCTTCGCCGCCCACGAGAAGTTCAGCACCTTCCTCGAGACCCAGCTGGATGTAGCCCTGCACACGGCCCCATTGCTTCTGACTGACCATCGGCCCGATGTTCACGCCGGGATCGGTGGAGTCGCCGGTCTTGAGGGCTACAACCGCTGTCTTCACGCGATCGAGGATCTCGGGCAGGCGGGACCGCGGCGCCAGGATGCGCGTTCCAGCGACGCAGGCCTGGCCGCTATTGGCGAAACCGACGGCGATGACGGTCGAGATCGCGCTGTCAAGGTCGGCGTCGGGCAGGATGATATTCGGACCCTTGCCACCGAGTTCCAGGGTCACGCGCTTCATCGACTCCGCCGCCGCGCGCATGATGGAGCGTCCCACGGCGGTCGAGCCGGTGAAGGTGATTTTGGCGATATCCGGGTGCGATGTGAGTTCGGCGCCCACGACGTCGCCTCGGCCCGTGACGATATTGAATACGCCAGCCGGCAGGCCGGCTTCGTGCAGGGCCTCGGTGAGAATTTGCGTCTGAATGGCGCTCATCTCGCTGGGCTTGATGACGATTGTGCAGCCGGCGGCGAGCGCGGTGGCGAGCTTGCTGCAGATGGAACCGAAATTGCTGTTCCACGGGGTGATGGCGGCGACCACGCCGATCGGTTGGAGCGTGACCTCGGCCCCGCCGATGGTCTGGCTGAACTCGAACGCTTCCAGCGTCTGGGCCATGTCGAGGAAGAGATTGGCGGCGCGGGAGACGGAGAAGCCGATGAACGACTGCGGCGCGCCGTACTCTTCGATCATCGCCGCGGCGAGCACATCGGTCCGCGCGGCGACGGCGTCATGCAGCCGGCGGAGCAGTGCCACCCGCTCGGCCTTCGAGGTTCGCGAGTAGACCGGAAACGCCCGCTTGGCCGCGGCGACGGCAGCTTTCGCGTCGATTGCGTCGCCCAGGCGCACCTGGCCGATCTTCTCCTCGGTGGCCGGGTTGAACAGGTCAAACAGCTCCTCCCCATGCGGGGTGACGAACTGGCCGTCGATGTAGACCGTGTCGATGGTACGCATGGCGCGCCTCCTCTGGTTGGTGACGGGAAATGTGACACCCAACGACTGATCTGATAAGACGATCAATATGGCACAGGCTGATGCAAAAAATCACGCAATGCGGGCTAGCCAGCTGGAGCTCGAAGCCGTCGTGGCGGTTGCTCGACACGGTGGCTTCCGGGTTGCGGCGCGCGAACTGGACATGTCTTCCTCGGCGCTCAGCCACGCGGTGGCGGCGTTGGAGGCGCGTTTGGGCGTTCGTCTGTTCAACCGAACGACCCGCAGTGTCGCCCTGTCCGCTGAAGGCGAGCAGTTCGTGGCGGAGATCGCCCCCGCCTTGGCCGCGATCCGCACCGCCATGGAACGGATCGATGAGCATCGCGCCGAACCAATCGGCACCTTGCGTTTGAATTTGCCGCCGGGCGCGGGTCGTATGATCCTGGCGCCGCTGATCTGCGAATACATGCGCCGCTATCCCCGTGTCACGGTCGACATGGTCACCGAAGGGGCGATGGTAGACATCGTCGGGCAAGGCTTCGACGCCGGCGTTCGCCTGGACGAGTTTGTTCCGCCTGACATGATCGCGGTGCCGATCACCCGTCCGATACGCTCGATCGTGGTGGGCTCGCCCGCCTACTTCGCCGGCCGGACGCGACCAAGAACGCCGGCTGACTTGGCGGAGCATCGCTGCATTCGCCGGCGCACGGGGCGCGGCGCGATCTACCGCTGGGAGTTTGAGAAGCGTGGCGATTCTATCGCAATAGATGTCCCGGGCCAGCTGACCCTCGACGATAGCGATCTGATGCTGGCGGCAGCCCTGGCCGGCGAGGGTCTGGCCTTTCTCTCTGACATCGCTGCAGCCAAGTCGATCGAGGCCGGCCTGTTGCTGCCGGTATTGGAAGACTGGTCGCCGCAATATCCGGGTCTTTGTCTCTACTATCCGAGCCGCCGCAATATTCCGGCTAGGCTGCGCGCGTTCATCGACCTGATCCGGCAACAGGTGCTGTGATCTCAGCCGTGAATCTCACCCTTGCGCGTCGACCTGATCATCATTGCGCGCCGCTGTCCGGCCGGGATACGTCCGGCGCAAGATAGGTCATGTCGCAAAAAACGCGGTGCGAACCGGGATCGACCCAGAGATGGGCAGCACAGCGCCCGAGCGCCTCCGTGGCGTCGCTGTCCTGCCAGGCCCGCCCGAAATACGCACCCAGCACCAGGGAAAGAGCGATCACCACCGTTCCCGGGGCGAGCCGGCGCGCGGCTCGGCGGTTATATTCTTTCTCCTTGATCACCCGCCAATATTTTATGCCGTCGCTCAGCTCCGGCCCGATCCGTTCGAGCAGCTTGGCGACCACCGTCTCGCGCTGGATTTCCAGGTGGATCTGGGCCGCGCGCGCCGTCTCAATCACCGACAGCGCCTGGCGGTTCAATTGCCGTAGGCGTTCCGCCTCGGCATCGGACGCAGCCTTGCTCTGTTGGATTACGCTTTTCAGATCCGAGATGGCTGCCGACATCAGTCGCCCCAGCCATTTCACCGTGTTGAGCCAGGCGGTCACGAACCGCCCCTCGAGATGATCCGGCCGCACTCCCCAATCGGCCGCGGCATCCAGGACCGCGGCGATCTCGTCGTCGAGTTCCTGGACGGCCCGATCCGCCGCCGTCGCGCTCGCCCCGGCCACCGGCGGCACCTTCGATGCATCAGCCATCGGCGCCAACCCGCCCGGAGGCCGCCGCGTCATCGGCAGCATCGCGCTTGCCGCGTGTCCCGGTCGGCGCTTCTTGTCCGACCCGCGACGCCGCGTCTGCTGCAGGCAGCCACAAGGCCGGGAAGCGCGCGAAGAACCGCGGCAGTTCGCGCTCCCACCAGACCGCGACCCGCTCCTGATCCAGAAACGACAGCGGCGGGTGCCCCGGCTTGCCCACCCCGGTCATCGCGTCAGTGAAACCGAGCCCCCGCTCGACCACCGCCGACATGCAGGCGAGGCGTGGCATCAGAACCACCTTTGCCCCCTTCTTCACGGCCGCCAGCAGGGCCGGATGCTTGTTCACGCCGGCGAATGCGAAATCCGCCGAGCGGCCCGTCAGCACCAACCCGCCATTCAACAGGATAACGGTCGCCTCGGGCGCCAGCAGGCTACGGGCCAGATATCGTTCTAGATAATCCAGATCGGCCATTTCCGGGCCGACCACATGGACCAGCACCAGCCGGATGCCACGCCGCTCAAGCGCCGTAACGATCGGCACCTCCTCGACCAGGCTCGACAGCGGCGTGGCGCCGCCGCCGATATCCAGAAGCGCGTCGTAGCGATGCTCGATCAGATCCGCGAACCTCTCCTCCAGCCAGCCCTTGACGTCTTCGGGATCGGCCGAGGGCGGCTCCATCACATCGTCAGAGAAGAGCGACAGGCTGGACGAGCGGTTCAGCTTGTCGGCATTCCAGATCCGAAAACCGGCGCCATGGTGCCGTAAATATTGCGCCGTCGCGTTCAAGAACGCCGTCTTGCCGACACGCTGGCGGCCGACGGCAATCAGCAGGACCGGGCGCCGTTCGTCCTCCTTCAAGGCTTTGTCATTCATGATTCCAATCCTCACTGGTTGGGTGGCGGAGATGGCGGTCCCGGTATCGAAGGTCTGCCGTCAGGTTTCTGAACGTCTCTCGGACTTCTTCGGACAGCGTTTCGTCATCTTCGGGCCGATAGTCGACAGGCGGGTGCGACGGTGGGGCCATGGGCCTTGACCGCGCGGGCGGCGGATCGGCCAGCGGCGGCGTCCAGTCGGCCGGCAATGTCCGTGATGGTCTCGCGCGCACAGCTCCGGCCGGCTCGCTTGCCGCTGCTGCCCTCTGCACATCGCGGCAGACCCGCTTCCAGGTTCGGCGCAGGGAATCTCCGGATATCACCTGATTCCGGACGCCGCGCACGCCTGCATTTGCCGCCTCTTCGGCGATCGCGTTCCAGCTCGGGCGGACTGCCGCAACCACCTGGCTCATCGCGTCGTAGTTCTCGATCAGCCAGCCATACCCGCCGGCGTGACGCGACCGGCCCCTTTCCTTCAGTCTCTTCGCTATGCGGTCAAAACTCATCACCAGCCTCGCCGCGTCTGTCATGGGTCCGCACTTGCCGCTGAGCGGGCCGGCCATGCCGGCCGTCCGGTCGTTTGGCTCAAGGACCCGAACCTCTCAGCCCGTCGCGCAAGTGGCACACAGGAATTTTGGGATAGGGCGTCCGGCTGGCGTCGCCTGCATAGTTCGGCACGGCGCGAGCGCGGCCTCGGGCGGCATGGCCACGGACAGCAGCGTTCCGGCATCCGTCGCGCGCAATCACCTCGCTAACGACCTGCGGTCCGCTCCAGCCGGTCTCGGCCGCCGAAGCGGAGCACACGCCGGATTCGCGCTCGCTGACGCGCGGTGCCTGCGGCAGCCCTTCGGGCCAAAGGCCGCGCTACTCGCTTGAGCAGATGCCATCGGATATCTCCGTCCGCCTGACGGCGGATCGTGCTGCGCACGAATTGGCCTGCAGGGGGAAGGTTCGCAAAGATAAGGCCAAGTATTCGCTGGCGCATGAGTCTGCGGCAAGGCTGTTATTACACCAAGTATCGGCAAATTATGCCGATAATACTTACGCAGACGACGGGATATGCTATTCTATGACTGTCAACAACAGGGCACGTCCCGGACAGTGAAAGGATAGAAATCATGGCACCCAGGAAAGCAGACAAGCCCACCGCAGCGCCCGCCCGCAACACGAATGCTCGCCGTACCGTCACGCTGGAGCGTGCCGAAGCGCTGTGCCCGAGCGGCAGGATTGCCGACAGCATCGCCGCAAGCTTCGGTTTGGACCCAGTCGATTTCGATACGATCGTGACCGAGCACGAAACCGCACTCAACACCATGGTCAACGCGCTGGCCTCGACCTTGAACGAACGCGCGATGAAAATGCATCTGGAGCGCATCGTCGGTGCGCTGGTCAGCTCCGCCGTTGGTGCCGGCGAATTCTATACCCAGAAGGTCACCGCCGCCCGCGACCTCACCACCAAGCTCGCCAATGAAGACCGCGACGAGGATCGGGACGGCGTCGCCGGCTTCGAGAGCAAGGCGCAGCGCGCCCGCGAATTCGCTGCCGACATGGGCTTGCAGGCTTACGCCCAGCTCGCCGGCGCTACCGCTGGCGTCAAGGTCTTCCGCGACGTCACGGGCGAAGATTGGAAACCCTATGTCGCCGAGACCGCAACCCCCGTTGGCCGCCAGGCAGCGGAGGCCCAGCTCGGCGCTTTCGGCTGACCGGCCTGGCGGGGATGGCGACATTCCCGCCCAAACACCCACCCCGCGGAACCTCTCGAACAGCTACGGCCGGTCTTCCTGCCGTAGCTGCGTCGGTCCCGAGCGACCGACCGCCGTCATTTGCGCAAACTGTCGCGATCCTGCGAGCCGGCAAACCGGCCCGCTCGCTTTTGCGCGGCCGCGCGGCCCTCCCTCGCCAATCCTTCCGGCCCGGCCGAGCGGCCATCTCGCTGCCGTCTCGCGACCCGTCACGACGCCTCGCGGCCCTCTCGCAGCCATGTCAGGAGCTGGTTTTCGGCCTATGCACCATTGCACCGCTGGTGCCGGCGGGTCGGCCAAAGGGGCTGCACAATCGGCACCCCCTTTGAGAGGGACGGTCCGTGACGAGCGAGGCGATCACGCGTGACGACGGTCCGGCCGGGCTCGCGGGCCATCCCGTTTCCCTCGGCTGACTGGCTCCCGCTGCGCGGAAGCCAGTCAGCAGGATGTCCCAAGCCGCACCTTAGCGCTTTCGGCGCGCGGCCTTGAACGGATCAATCAGCCTGACGCCGCGGCCGCTGAAATCCGCAATGTTTCGGGTAACGACGGTCAGGCTATGCACAAGCGCGGTAGCGGCAAGGCCCGTGTCGTCGATGTGCTTTTCGCTCTCGGCCAGCGCCTCGCCCCAAGCCGCAGCAATGGCCCTGTCGACCGACAGGATCCGCCCTTCGAAAGCATCGAAGATTGCCCTGACCCTAACCTCAAGCGCTGCTGCGGCCTCGGGCTTTGTCTTTTTCAGCTTTGCGACGCCTTTGGCAATCTCGCGCACCGTCAGGGCACTGATCGCCAGATCGGCGTCATCGACGGTCTTCAGCCAAGCGGAGACATTCTTGTGCGGTTCCGTCTTGCCGAGTTCACGGAATACGTTTGTGTCCAGGAGATATTTCATCGGTCCGTGCTGTCGTCAGACCTCATCAAGGGCCTCCAGGCCGGCGCCTTGCAACGCTTGCTTGACGCTCGTCCGCGGATATGGCCGGCCCGCCTTCGGATGTGCCTGCGCATAGGCTTGGGCAGTCTCGACATCCTTGCGCGACAGCGAGGGATAGTCTTCTAGAACGCGCTCGATCGACGATGCGTCGTCGAGCAGCGCTGCAATCCGATAGACCTCGATCGCCGACCCTTTCAGCACGGGCTCGCCATCGGCCCGGAACTCCACCTTGTCAGCCAGCGCGGCCAGGTCTGCCGTGCGCCGTCGAACCTCTTCGACCAGATCGCTGACCGAAATCCGAAACCGGCCGAAGCGAACTTCATCGCGTGGTTCGGAAGTCGTCAGCTGAAGCGCCTCGTAAAATTCCGTCCGCGCCTTCGGCGTGAGTTCGTCGCGCAATGCGCGGACGGCATAAAGGTAAAACAGATCGCTCCATCCAATGGCTCGCACGGACGAGCCCGTGCGGTGCAGCAGCACTGGGCGAACCGGGCCGGCATCCAGAGCCTTCTTCACCACGCGAATAGGCTCACGAAGGACGAACGCAGCTTCAGCCGCGGTAAACTGCGTTGTCGGCGCCATCTGCATCTCCTAACTCGACCCCTTAAATAGGGTCGCGTTGCCCCGTCGTCAATGGCGTTCCGGCCCTCTCCGGTCGACTTACGAAAGCCTTGGCTGTCACGGACGCTATGGTTCTGGCCGCTCAGCCGATCCAACGCTCTCCTGATCGGCCAGCTTCAGGGCGAGCGGGTTGGCGACGAAAATTAGCGACTCCTGGGATTCGTCACTTGCATGATCGGGCCATAGATCGGCGAGCAATCCCACCGGCGCGCTCGACAATCGGGCCGACCAGATTCGGGAGAAAATCGAGGAATTCCGCAATGTCCGATCATGACACCCCAAGCGACGTGCCGCACAATGTCCCTCTCGCGGCCGCGTTCAAGTTTGAAGACCAGCCGGTCCGAACCGTCATTAAGGACGGCGAGGTCTGGTTCGTAGTGACCGATGTATGCTCGGTGCTCGAGCACGGCAATCCGACCAAAGCGATCCTTCGTCTCGACCAGGATGAAAAGGATATCGTCACGGTCGGAACCGGCGGCGGCGCGCAGGAGGCGAACGTCGTCAACGAGTCCGGCCTCTATTACCTGATTGTCACCAGCCGAAAGCCGCAAGCGAAGAAGTTCCGCCGGTGGGTGACCAGGGAGGTTCTGCCGTCGATCCGCAGGACCGGCAGTTACGATGCCAGCCGCCCGAATTCCAGCTTCGCCAAAATCGCCAGGAACGAAGCGGTCACGGCGGTGCTGCCGGGATGGGGCCGCTATACCGTCATTGTCGGACCGGACGGGACGCATCGCAGTGCCCGGATGGAATATCGAAGCCTGATTGAGGACGATGATGTCGTCACGCTGGAGCTTCTCTGCCACCAGGTGAAGCTCATCGGCTCGTTCTGGACCAAAATTACCGCGCTCAACCTCGTAGCACTGGATCCGGCGGTAAGCTTCTCAATGGATCACTTCAGCAAGGCGATCAGCACGGGCGACGAAATCGCGACCCATGTGCTGCGTACCTGCATCACGCCGCGGACCGAGCACTGAACCGGGAACGGCAGCGCCGGTGGCGCCAGCCGGCGCCACTTGCGCGGTCGTTCCCCATCCTTGGGTCATCCAAGGAGGTGCCGATGGACGCGCAACTGAAAGACAGCCTCGCCCGGATCGAAGCGCAAGGGCGGGCCAATGCGGCGATCCTGGAGGCGCAGGGCGAGTTGCTCACCATCGTCCTGCGCCAACTGACTCAGATCGCCGAATTGCTGACGCCAAGGGACAATGACGGCGGCGTGCCGCTCGACGAGTTGCTGGCGCACATGATCCGACAGAACGACGAGCAGCTCAGGATCGCCCGGGGGCTCCTTGATGCCCTGCAGAAATTGGAGCGGAACCTGCCGCCCGCGGTCGTGGCCGCCCTCAAAGGCGATCGATCGCTGCCGGCATGATCACGTTCCGCAAACTCTCCGCGGACTCCAAGGGCGCGGTGCTCAGGGCCTACTTCACCGAAAACACGCCCGACCCGATCCACGACCTGGACAAAATCCTCGACCGGCAGCTCGATCCCGGCGGCCGGCTGACGGCCTATTATACCGAGCGCGACAGCCGGGCGTCCTGGCGGCCGGACATGCCGCATGACGCCGCCCAGGCGCTCGGCATCGACCCAACCCGTATGCCGAAGAATGCCGAACTCGACCGGCTGTTCGAGGGCAAACGGGCCGATACCGGCGAGCCGTGGTCCGAGCACAAGCGCAAGATCAGCGCCTATGATTTCACCTTCGCGCCCCATAAATCGGTGACGCTGGCCGCCGAATTCGCAGCGACGCCGGCCGAGAGCGCCTCCATCTGGCACGCGATCGACCGTGCCAACGACGCCACCATGCGCTATATCGCCCGCGAAATCGGCTGGGCGCGCAAAGGGGCCGGCGGCGAAGACGGCGCCGATCCGGGCACGGTGGGATGGGTCAGCTTCCGGCATCATGTCGCCCGTCCGACCCTGCCGATCCAGGACGGCAAGGACGGCGCGACATATCTGGTCGACGTTCCGATCGACGGCGATCCGCATGCCCATATTCACAACGCCATGTTCAACATGGTGGTGACCGGTTCGGGCCGGATCGGATCGCTGGACACGGCGCGGCTGCAGACAAGAGTCCATGAATTCGGCGCCTATGGCCAGGCCCGGCTGGCCGATGAATTGCGCCGGCTCGGCATCGAGATCGGGTACGATCGCAACGAACAGGCCGTGGTCGTGCGGAAGATCCCGCAGACCGCCAACGACCTGTTCAGCAAGAGCCATCGACAGGTGCTGCGCAACGCGCGGGATTTTGTCGCCGAGCAGGGTTTGGATTGGGAGATGCTCTCGGCCGAGCGCAAGCAGGCCATCCTGTCGCAATCCGGCGTTGCCGCCCGCCTCGCCAAGACCGGCGCCAAGTCGGAGCGGGAGATCTGGCGGGCGCAGGCCGAGGCGATCGGCTGGCAGCACAGGACGGTCCTCGACGGGGTGTCCCATCCGCATCGCACCGACACCGAGCGATATGACGCCGCCTACGAGTTTGCCGCGCGGCATCTGGCGCAGGAATTCGAGACCGCCGCCGTCATCGACCACGACAAGCTGCGCCTCTACGCCGCCCGCGGCCTGATCGGCACGGGCATTGCCGGCGGCACCGATGATATCGACCGGGTGGTCGAACTGATCGAAGAACGCGGCCTCGAACTCCGGGGTGAGCATGTGGCGCTCCTGGTCGGCGTGGTCGACGACAAGGTCCGCGTCACCAACACGGCGCAGGTCCGGATCGAGGAGGCGCTGATGCGGGAGGTGAGACGCGCCGCCCTCGACCGCTCAGGCGCCTTGAGCACCGCCGCCCTCCGCCGGGCGATCGGGCAGTCGGGGCTGGATTTCCGGAGCGAGCCGGAACATGGGAAAGCGCAGCTCGCCGCGATCTATGCGCTGGGACAGGGCGGCGCCATCACCCTGTTGACCGGCGTCGCGGGCGCCGGCAAGACGACGCTGCTGCAACCGCTCGTCTCGGCCTGGCAGGCCGATAATCGGTACGATCCTACCGGCCGGCAAGTGGTCGGGATTGCGACAGCTTGGCGCCAGGCCGACGCGCTGAAGGATGCCGGCATCGGCGCGGTCTTTGCTCTGCAGCCGTTGCTGTATGCGATCGAGGCGGGCGAATTCCGACCGACCCGCAACACCGTGCTGGTGATCGACGAATTGAGCCAGATCGGCCCGCGGTCGATGCTGAAGCTCCTGGAACTTCAGGCGCAGACTGGAATGACGATCAAGGGCTTGGCCGACCCGGAACAGGCGCAGGCGATCGAGGCCGGCAGTGCAGTCGAGATCATGCGGCGTGCGCTGCCGAAAGAAGCGCAGCCCGAGATCCTGACTACAGTGCGCCAGGCGAGTGCGCGCGACCGGACCATCGCCGGGCTGTTCCGCGAATCCAACGCGCATGAGGCGCTTGCCATGAAACGAGAGGACGGCACGGCCCAGCTCGTCGGTGGCGATCACGACCAGGTTCTCGACCGCATTGCCGAATTCTATCTGGCGCGCCGCGATCTTCTCCGCGCATCGGGCTCCGGACGCGGCATCACGGTCTCGGTCCTGACCAATGAAGACGCCGCCGATATCAGCCGCGCCGTCCGCAGGCGCCTCAAGGAACGGGGCGAGATCGGCGGCGACGAGAAGACATACAAGGCGGTGGCGCCCCGCGGGCCAACGGCGGACTTGTTCGACCTGCCGATTGCGATCGGCGACCGGCTGCGGCTCTACCGCCGTACCTGGGGGAAGATCAACGGGCAGTCTGCCCATATCGGCAACAATGGCGATATCGTCGAGGTGGTGGGACATGGCGCCGTCGGCATCCGGCTGCGCAACAAGGATGGGCGCGTCGGCGATGTCGATTGGCGGAACCTCTCCGACGAGAGAACCGGGCGGCTGATGCTGGGATTTGGGCACGCGCTCACCATTGATGCCGCGCAGGGCATCACGGCCGACGAGCACATCAACGCCCTGCCGCGCGGGAGTGCCGGCATCACGGCGTTCAAGGGCTACGTCGCCGAGAGCCGGGCGAGATACACGAGCTGGACCATGGTTTCCGAAGCTGCGGTCCATGATGCCGAAAAGCGCAGCCGGGCGCTCGGCGATGCACGACCGGTCACCCACGCAGATCTCTGGCAGCGAATCGCCGAGGATATGTCGGAAAAACCCTACAAGGCGCTCGGGATCGATCTGCTCATGGCGGCACGTGAGCGACGAGATCGCGCGATCGATATTTTCCTGCGTCAGGCGAATCGGATCGAGAGTTGGACGCTGGCAGGTATGGATGTCGGCAAGGAAGTCCGCGACAGTGTGCGGGCGAACAAGATCAGGAACACACTCGGCCGGTCCGTGGCGGCGCTCGACGAGGCGCTTCAGCAGAACGCAGCGGCTGCGCGAAACCTGGCCAGCGATGTCGTCCTCCATTTGCGGGGGTTGCGGGGCGAGGTCGAGGCGGCGCGGTACAAGATCGAGCAGGCGGCGGTCCCCGCCGCGCCCGCGCGTGAACCGGGGTCTTCTGCGGGATTCTGATCGTTCTCGGAGGTACATCCTTCAATACAGGTGTGCTTCCGTCGGCTCAGCGTCACTATCGCCAAAGGGCAATAACCAGGTGGGGCGAGGAGCCTGTCGGTGCAGCGTGACCGGCGAAGGAAGAGTTCTTTCTTCTCAGCAAGTTGGGGGACCGCACGGAGAGTTCTCTATAATCATCTACCGGCTTCCGACTGAAGATCCTGCAGGAACTCCGAAGCCGGGCGAACCCCCGAAATCAGCAATTTGTCCCGCGCTCGCGTGCAGGCCACGTAGAAGAGTTGCCTTTCGGTGTCGTAGACGTCGTCGAGTTCAGTCTCGTCTGCGACAGCCTCCATGCGCGATTGCAGCGGGAGCACGCCATCATCGCACGCCATCACAGCAGCGACTTTGAATTCCAAACCTTTGGCGAGATGCATCGTGCCGATCTGAACATTGCCTTGTGCTTCCTGCTCGCGCTCGGATAGTTCGAGCCAGGGCAGACCCGCGGCCTCGGTTGCTGCGCGGGCGCGTGCCAATTGGGCGCGCGATCGAACGAACAGGCCGATTTCTTCGGGAAGTATGCCGTCCGCCTTCGCCTGGATAATCCAGCCCGATACTGCCGCAATCTCGGCTTGCTCGTTGTCGAGCTGGCGGATTTCCGGCGGCGGCCCGTTGAAGACCGAGACGGTTCGGTTCCGCTCATCGGCGTTGCCATCCACGTCATGAACCGCGCTCGGCAGCAGTCGATCCGCCATCCGCCTGATCTGATGGCTGGTACGATAGTTGACCGTGAGCGTGGACGATCGCCCCCGCACATCGACACCAAGCTCTTTCCAGGAGAAGGGCTGCTGGAAGATGCGCTGACCGAGGTCGCCGGCAAAGAACAGGGCGTCAGGAGCCGAGGGTGCTATGGCGCTCAGGAACCGGAGTTCGGCTACGCCAAGATCCTGCGCTTCATCAACGACGATATGGGTGAAGGGCTTGATCTCTTGCCCGGCGTAATGTGACGCGGTGCGGCCGTAGATTTCGGGCCATGTCGCCAGCCCGCGTTTGGCGAAGGAGGCTCGTGCGGCGGCGAACACCGGCCACAAACGCTCGCGCTGCCCGGCGCTCATGCGGTTCTTCCGGCCGAGGCGCGGGACTTTTGCATAAGCGTCAACGTCGGCGATCTGCCAGGCATCGACAACGTGCCGCCATTCGGACAGCAGGAATCGCAACGTGAAACCGCCGGCCCCGACGGCCTGTGCCGCTTTTGCGATCACGTCTTCTACCTGCTCGTCGGACGCCACGACGGCGCGGCGTCCGAACGCAAGCTGATGGAGTTCATCGGCGACGGTACGATAGGAAACGACCGTCACCCGGCGCAGCACAGGCGAATCCACCGCCACCAGCACGGCCAGCTTGCGGGAGAGAGCATTGGCCAAGGGCTGTGAAAAGGTGGTGAGCAATACCCGGTGGTCCGGCGACTGAGCGGCCAGACGCGCCGCGCGATGCAACGCCACGACCGTCTTTCCCGTACCGGCCGACCCAGAGGTTCTCGCCGGCCCATTATAGCTTCGGTCCACGATACCCTGCTGGCCGGGGTGCAGGAATACGGCCCATCGCTCCCACGGCGCGTCGAGCGCCAAAGCGAGCGCTTCCTGATTCTCGACAACGCGAAACCTGCGTAGTGCGTCGGGATGGTCGAACGGGGCCGCCGGACCGGCCGGTGCTGGCAGACGCAGACGGCCAGTGCCGACGTATTCCAGCAAGGCTTCCGCCGCTTCGGCGGGCAGATAGTCGGTAAGGGCGAGGAACGCATCCTCGGTCGCGGCCCGAACATCGTCGACCCAATCCTGAGGGACACCAACGGCGAAAAGGTCTTCAGTCGACAGGGCATGAAACAGCGGCGGAGGAAGGGACGGCGCGGGCACGGCCGGTGCCACCGGCGTGACCAGTTCTTCAACCCGCTCACGGACCTCGACGATCTGAATCGCGCCCGTACGCGGGTGCGCTTCTATACGCCGCCGTTCCGCCCAGACATAGGCGTCGTCGTGGTGGCCAACATAGGCGAGCAGGAAGCTCGACTCGGACTTGTGAACAATGATCCGGATGTCGCTGCCGGCCCGCACTGACCAGAAATGAGGATCGCGGGAACGCTCGATGCGATGAAACTTCATCCCCGGTGCCGATGGGTCCATTTGCAGATCGAACGCCGTCGTCTTGGCAGCCTTTTGCTCGGCCGCCTCGAGACGTGCGAGCGCCGCCGTAAAAGTTGCGGCGATCCGGAATTCTGCGGTCATCATTCCACGCTCATACCGTGAAGACCTTCATAACTTCGTCCCCAAAGTGATTTATGACCTTAACAGCGATTCGTCCCGTTGCGGGGCGCGGGAACGGGCGGGAGACATCACGATAGAGCGTCGCCCAAGCTTCCTCGTCGATTTCGGCGCGCAATGCCGCCTTGAGTGACTTGTACGGGTCCTGCGCGCCAAGGAAATAGGCGTGACGGACGAAAAAGCTTTCCTCGTTGTAGTCGGTATCGATGAACCACGCCGCGATGCTCTTGGTATCACCGGAGCGGATGTCACCGGTCTGCGGATCGAACACATCCACGCCGATGATGCGAATGCGGACGTGATCCGGTTGGCCGGGCACCGGTTCCACCACCAGGTCGGGTTCGCCGAATACCACGAACAAATTGCCCTTGCCCGTGTTCTTCAGGTCCTCGGCCATGTGCAGATCGGGGTTCATCCGCGCCTTCAGGATCGGCATCGGTCCAAGCTTGGTCAGCTCGGACGCATGGGCGTCGAAATTGAAGGCGCAAGCGATCACCAGATCGAAGCGTGCCTCCGACGCTTCACGGGCAGCGGTGACCAGATCGGTGCGCGAAAGCGTGCCGAACTCGGGCCCGAACAGGATACCGGCGCGCCGCTCGGTCTCGCCTTCAAGGAACCGGCCTTCGGCGCCGATATATTCACCCGGCCAGGGGATAAGGCTGGTGAAGCGGATGCTGTCGGCTTTCTGGGTCTGATGGACTCCGGCGGTGCGCAGATGCTCCAGCACCATGGCAGCGAAATCCACCGGTGGTGCCGCAGCCGAGCGGCGTCTGCCCGGCGCGTGCGGCAGGGCGAGCAAATCATCCTCGTCGGCGGGCACGACCCGGTGCGGCGATAGGCTTTCGACCGTGAAAGGACCCGCAACGCGGACACGGGACTTATCCGCGTAGGGCCGGTCGAAGAGGTATTCGACATCGGCCCTACGTGCGATCGAGGCATCAATTTCCTGCTGCCGCTTGATCCGGGCTTGCCACCACGCAGCATGAACTTTCCGGGCTTCAGCCGACCAGGAAAGGCTCGGTTCGCGCGGGATCTCCCATTCCTCCCAAGCCATGCCTAGCTCGACATTCAGCCGTGCGCGCAGCGGTTCCAGGATATGCTGCGTTTCCTCCCAGAGGATGTCGATCTCGGCGTTATTGGCGATGGATTTGAGGGTGACATGCGGGGCGCGTTCATAGACAAAGCCGTGGCGCACGTCCTCATGGGTGGGCGTGTCAGGCTGAATCTTGCCAGATACAGATTGCTCCTTGGCTCGGCCATCTCGGCTGTCAGCAAGCAGAAAATAGGGATATTTGGCCGCCATCAGCCGCGTGCGGGCGAGCGCCAGCGCAACTCGGCTTGTGTCGATCGTAATCCAGCGACGTCCCCATTGTTCGGCGACATAGGCGGTAGTGCCCGAACCACAGGTGGGGTCGAGCACAAGGTCACTAGGGTCAGTCGCCATTAGAACGCAGCGCTCAACAATTAACGCTGCAGTTTGCACAATATAGGTTTTTTCGTCGGTATAACCGGGTCGGTTGGTATCGTTCCACGTATTCGTCAACGGAATAACGGGAAAGTCGTCAAAGGCCCGAACATACCTGATACTGTTCTTGGACGTCTCGACGCGGCCAGCCTTCGTAAGGCGCCGCATCCCTACCGCGTGTGTCTTCCAGTGCGCTCCCGATAGGCATTTGAAGATACGTCCATCAACGACCACGTCGAATGTGCCTGCGGTAGTTGCTCCTTGGGAGTTAAGACTGCCAAGTGTATATGGACGCACATTTTCATCAGCCTCAACGAGGCGTTTTACCTCATCAACTCCAATTTTTTTGCGCGTTCCGTCGGGCAATATGATTTGTCGATGGGCCCATCCGCCCCCCTCTCGCAATGTTCTTGTTTCATATAACTGGCGATATTTCAGTCGTGATAGATCAACGGCATACCAACAAATAAAATTGTAGACGTTGTCTAATGCCGTCGAACCGAAGCCGCTGGTCGTCATGAATGGGATGACGGCGACAAAGTTTTCAATCCCAAACACCTCGTCCATCACCGCCCGTACGCGATGTATATTTTCATCGCCGATCTGCACGAAGATGGACCCGCTCTCGTTCAAAAGCTCCCGCGCAACGGTCAGCCGGTCGCGCAGATACGTCAGATACGAATGGATACCATCCTTCCATGTGTCTCGGAACGCTTTCACCTGCTCCGGTTCTCGAGATACGTCCTCGCGCTTCCCGTCCTTCACATCCCGGCTCTGGGTGCTGACCTGCCAGTTGCTGTTGAACTTGATGCCATACGGCGGATCAAAATAGATGCACTGGACCTGTCCGCGCAGCCCCTCACGCTCGGCGAGGCTTGCCATCACCTGAAGGCTGTCGCCAAGGATCATGCGGTTCGACCAATGCTGATCGTGCTGGTAAAACTCCAGCCGCGCTTCAGGGTCGGTCAGCCCATTGAAATCGGCGAATAAATCCGGCGCGTCGGTCGTCGCCTCGGCGCGGGCGCGAGCCTCCTTGCGCAACCCGTCGATGATCGCCTTGGGATGCACCTTCTCCTGGATATAGATCGGCGGCGGGTTGACCACCAGGTCGGACCAATCCTGGGTGTCCTTGCCGCGCCAGACCAGTTGGGCATCGCCCAATTCGACCTCGCCGGTTTCCTGGAGCTGCTGCCGCTGCGCGTCGGTCAGTCGAATGCGCATGCCGCGCCAGATGATCTGCGGGTCGAGATCGGCATTGCGCGGCCGGGTTTCCCCGGTGGGCAGCGGTGTCGCCCGCTTGAAATGCGCCGGTGCTGCCGGCGCCTGGTCCTCCAATTGCTGGGCAAGAGATTGGAATTCGGCCGTAGGGATGTTACGGCGAGTATCGGCGTGAACCAGCGTCTCTACCGGGCGAGGACCCTTGGATGATTTGGGCGGACGGGGCATCGATGTTCCTCGGGGTCAGGCTACGGCGCTGGTGGGTTGAATGAGCAGGGATTCGATCAGCTGTGCGAAGGCCGTCTCGATCTCGAAGACTGCGGTGAACTCGGCAAAGCCCCAGCGGCCGAATGTCCCGAGGTTGTTGACGCCGGGTACCCAAAGGGCACGCATCGTCTCGGCCTTGATCTGCGCATCGGTATTACGGAAACCCTTGACCTCGACAATCAGATTGAGCGGTTCCATGCCGCCATCGTCGATCCGCACAATATAGTCCGGCCAGTAGCGCCGATGCAGCATCCCGTCGCGGTACGGCACCTCGAATTGCATGCCTTGATTTTTGACATAGGCGAGCACGCGTGGATGGGCCTCGGCAACGCGGGCGAACTCGGCCTCCCAATCGCTGTCCAGGACGACGTGGTTGATGTGACAGCGCACCGGGTTGGTGGTGTAGAGCGGCTTGGATGTGGAGAAATTGACAAACCGGCTGCTGCCCTTCGGGTTGTAGGGATCAAGGATTGCCTTGATTTCCTTTGGTCCTGGCTCCTTTGGCTGGCAGGCAAGAAAAATCAGCTCCGCCGCTTGGTCGGCCAACTCCAGATAGGTGACCATGGCGGGCGTCGTGCCGCCTGCGCAGACCAGATAGCCCTCGTCGAGCCAGCGCCTGGCGGCACTTTTGATCTGCCCGAACAGATGCATCTTGGGCGGTTCGGTCGGGTCGCGAAACTGATTGTAGAGGAGATGCTTGGCCAGGTGATAGCTGATCTCGCTCGGCCGCACGGCTTCGAGTACGGCCGTAGTCAGTTCCACCCCTTCACCGACAATGCCTTCCAGCAGCACGCGGCAGGGCCCGACCTTGTCAGGCGTCAGTTCCAGGCGGGAATCGGCGGTAAAAGCCGCCTCTACCCGTTCGTCGGGCAACGCCACTCGATAGCCTTCGACCCGGGGAAACACAATTTCCAGCGCTGCGCGTTCCTTCAATGCCTGGACGCGGGTGGTGGGTTTGGGCGGCTTAGGCTTGGTGACAACCGGCTGCGCCGCGAAGTCAAACGGAATGCCCATGATGTCGGCGTATTCGACATCGAACATGTCCTCGGCATTGAGATCATAGGATTGGCGGCGCAGCGCCCTGCCAACCACCTGCTCGCATAACAACTGCGTCCCGAAGGCGCGCACGCCGAGGATATGGGTCACGGTATTGGTGTCCCAACCTTCGGTCAGCATGGAAACCGAGACCACGCAGCGCACGGTCTCGCCCAGCCGGCCCTTGCGGCCAACCGTATTCATCACTTCGCGCAGCAGCTCGGCATCCTGAATCGTCTCCTCGCCGGCGCCGGCGCCGTCACGCTGCATCTTCTCGCGACGAAACTGCTCGATCTCCGATGCGACGGCGGAACGAAAGGCGGGATCAAGCGCTTCGCCGGAATCCACCTGCTCGCTGTCGATGAGTAGTGTGTTCGGACGGGCAAGCCGCGCGCCATGTTCATCGTAGTTCCGGAACAGCTTGAGATGCCCATCCTTGAAGCGGTTCTGCTCATCCTCGCCGTCGCGCTCGAAGCCGGAGATCCATTCATAGACGAGCTCGGAGGTCGAGGTATTGTTGCACACCACAATAAAGACAGGGGGCACCTCGATGCCAGCGCGAGACCACTGCTCGAACGTGTTCTCGTAGTGACCATAGAGGGCATAGAGTGCGGTATAGAGCCGCTTTGGCAATGCCAGCGGATTACCCTTGCCTCCCTTTGCTCGGCCTGACTTCGGCATTTCTTTGCCGATATGCTTCCAAAGGTCGCGATAGATGGGGACTTCGCTGCCCGGGAGATTGTCAGAAACCGGAATGCGCGGGAGCTTCACGATGCCGCATTCGATCGCGTCCATCAGAGAAAAATCGCTGACCGTCCACGGGAACAACGTGCCCTCGCGATATCCGGAACCGCGGAGGAAAAATGGCGTCGCGGACAGGTCGAAGAGCGCGGTGATGCCGAGCTTGCGCTTGACCGCCTCGAGCCCAGCGATCCAAAGACGCGCCGCCTCGCTGTTCTTCTTGGCATCTTCCCGCTCGTCGGCCGCCAGTTCTTCCTCGCTGTCGGGTTTCTCGCGGTAGCAATGATGCGCTTCGTCGTTCAGGACGACGACGCCCTTGAACCCGAGCAGGTCGTTGGCGACCCGATGCAGCATCTGGCCGTCATTCTCAATCGTGTCGGGCGCGGCGTCGCGTCCTTGGAGCAGTGAGCGCCCAGTCTTGCTGATCTCCAGCGTCTCTCGCGGCTTGAAGGCATGGTAGTTGGTGATCACGATCTTGGCGCGATCGATGTCAGGCAGCATATCGGCCGGCACCAGCTCCCGGCCGCGGTAATAGCTGTCCGGATCATTGGGCTGGAGGACGCGCAGCCGATCCTTGATCGTGATGCCGGGGGTGACTATGAGGAAACCGCGGCTGTAGAGACTGCTGCCGGGTGTCCGAACGGCATTCACCGCCTGCCAGGCTATCAACATCGCCATCACCGTCGTCTTGCCACTGCCGGTGGCCATCTTCAGGGCGATGCGGAACAGATCGGGGTTGGCCTGCTCGTTGGCGCCCTGGAGATGCTTGCGAAACTTCTCGTAACGACGTTCCCGGCGGGCGACTTCGGTCAGCCAAATGGCGGTCTCAACAGCCTCCACCTGGCAGAAGAACGGGCGGACGGTCTGAAACGGGTGTTGGCGCCAATGCGTCAGCAGGCGCTGTGTTGCCGGTGTGACGCCCCAATCCACAGGATTACGGAGGGCGCGCCAGTTCGCAACATAGGTGCGGATTTCGTTGATGATCGGGGTCGGGTTGTATTCCTGCTCGGCCGTAGAAAGCCCGTTCGGGTCCGACAGGACGAAGCTGGCCTGCTCGCCCTTCCCTTGCTTCTTACGCGCTTTTGGAACCGGGGTAATCAGCTCCGATCGCCGACGACCGGCAACAGGCGGCAGATCCAACGGCTGCCCCTCACCATCCAAGGCATGATGGCGGGTCGGCAGCTCATAAGGAGAGTTCAGGATCGGCTGATCGAAAAATCCGGACGACATTGGATGAATATCTTTCGGGGGAGGCGGCGCCCTCTCAACTCATCCTACATGTTGTGCCGGTTTCGCAACACTTCGAGCAGCGTGGCAAGATCCACCACCATTTTGGGTGTGGATCGGCATCTACGCCCTTTGGGCGAGTTGGGGAATCGCGAGCCGTTGTCGCACCTGCTCGTAGATTTGGATCACTCCGGGCATGGTCAGGGTGATAGCCAAGCCGAATGGAACCGGCTCGTCGATGGGCGTCCCTTGATCCGGCGCACGCTGCACGGTGAGCAGGATTGTCATGTCGGGGCCGACGATCGGAGCCTTGCGCCCGCTCCAGCACCGGGTGAAGAGCGTCCCTCTGTTCGTCTGGTTGGCATCCGGCTGATTTGAATGCGCTTTGACCCCCAGCGCGCCGATTTCGCCGGGCTCCAGCAACTTCAAACGGACCGAACGGTAGCTCCTCCGGCCCGGCGATACGGGGGTGAACCAAGCAAGGGTCGCCGAAAGCGCGTGGGGGCGAGCCTGTCCGTTGATGGCCGCCGGAATCGGCACCGCGATCGCCGCCATTTTGTCTCGCTCCAGCGTACCAACCGCCCAGAAGGTGGCCCGATCGGCGGCACAGGCGACAACATCATCGGCATCGACCACACCATAACCAAGGAACCGGCGGATATTGTCCTTCTGGCGAACGTGATTTCTGCCCCCGGACGGGCCGATCGTGCCACGGATCAAACTCGCCGCGTCATCCGGCCATTTGGACGGATGAGCGACCAGGCACTTCAGGAGAACCGCTCGTTCCGTTTGCGGGAGTGTGCGGAAGCTGTCGCCGTAGGCAGCCTCCAAAGCATCATGAACACGGTGGCAGATCCGGGACGCCAGGGCTGTCGCAGCGCTGGTGCCGTTCGTGAAGCCGTCCAGATTTTCGCGGCCATCGCGCGGAGGTGCCGCAACCTTGATGCCGGCCGATCGCGACGGACCGGCCGGGCCGACCTCGATAGGTGTGTCGCTCCGGATCACACGAAGATGCTCACGTGCGCCCGGCATCAGAAGATCGGGTTTGACCGATAGCGCGAAGCCTGGACCAAGCGCGCTCGATGGGTTTGACATCAGAAGGCCTGGATACGGATCGACGTTCAGGCGAGCGGTCAGCCGGTCAGCCGGCAGGACCGCATCTTCGTTGCATGCCCCAATGGTCAAGCCATTTACGGTCTCAGCCGGTGAAAGCAGGCGGCGATCGGCCATGATGCCGGCAATCGCCTGCAACGTGCCACTCGCTTTGTCACTCGCCACGGCATCTTCAAAAGCCGTTCTGCTGGAGAATGCCGGCACGCCGAAGGACTGAGTGTTGTTCCCGGCGCTGACCAAGAAAAGGATGCCGAATCGGTACGCCAGGCGGTCCAACAACCGGGCCCAAGGCGACAACTGCCCATGGAACTGCCGCCGGCGATTGCCGAGCGACAGGTTGACGATCAATACGCCAGGCGCCGTAGGCTCCGGCCCATATCGCATCGTGACGATCGCCGTGTAGACCATATCGACAACCAGGCGGTCGCCGGGAAAGGCATCCCCCGCTCCGAGCACCGGAATGATATGGATACGTCTGGGCAGCGGAGGTTCAGGTCGGTTGAAGTCGCCGTGAATGATGACGGATGCCATCGCGGTCCCGTGCACGCGACCGGCTACCAGGGTGCTGGGCTCCAAGCCGAATCGATCATCAAGCACGATGTGGCGCCCGAGCCGACGATGGGCGGCGACTGGAACACCGTCGAGCAGCGCCAGTATCGGATCGCCAAGCTCGCCGGTGCTCACGCGGCTATCTGACGCAGAAGAATCGGCGAGATCGATTGCAGTAGCCACACTCTGGGGACGGATGTGCATCACGGCTTCCAGGCCGGCGATGCCATCCGGCGCGCGACGGATGATGTCCCGGATCGAGCGTACCGGCAATTCGGCGAGCAGGGCATGATAGGCGATGTCTGCGATACGGGAGCGCGACACGATCCGGCCACCGCTTACGGTCACGGCGGAACCTATGTCTTCCTCTTGGTCGCGGGCGATCTGGTCATTGCTCCGAAAGACCAGCTCGATTTCCAACTTCACCAGATCGGTGTCGGCGCGGCCATCGATCTCCTCGGTGAGAATATCGGTGTCGAGCGGCTGGACCCTGTCATCCGGCCCCCAGGGCCTGAGGTCACGAAGGAGGGCAAAGACGTCGTGCCAGGGTGTCTCGCCCCAGACGAGGCCGCCGGTCAACCATCGGCGCCATAGAGATTCAAGTTGCTTGAGCGCGCCGACGTCCGGGACCATCAGATAGGCGACGGGTGCTTTGTCGTCGTCATCGGCGGCAAGCTCTTCTTCGTCAATGAGTTCCAGGCCGGGGATCTGCCGAACCGCCGCGGCAAAACTACCGATCGAACCGCGAACCTCGAACACCAGGAGACGCTCAGGGGCCATCGCGCTTGGATCCGCGCGCAATTCCAGCCCGCTTGGATCGCGGCTGAGGATTTCAGCCAGGCGCGCGAACTTGGGGGAAAACGCTTCGGTTTGGCGATCCCGCGGGAAGGCCTCAGGTTTTGGAATCGTCCTCTTCTTGCCGACGGGACGGTCGTGCGGATCTTGAGGCGTCAGCCTCAGGAGCGGTTTGTTCGGATCGCTCGCCATTCATTTCCCCGGGTCGGACGCGCGACGACCAGAGATCAAGTTCCGTTGCCAACGCGTCATCGATTTTGACATCTCCCAGTCCCAGGATATGCCGTCGCCTTATGGTCTGACAAAAATCGAGCACCTCGGCGAAACTGACCGAACCGAGCTTCCCCGCGATCTTCTGAACCGGCATGCGCGGGGCTTCAGGCCAGTTGGAAATTATCCGGTCCAGAAAGACCTCAACGAGCTTCCGGTCAGGTGCAGGAAAAGCCAGCCTGATCTGGAAACGACGCCACACCGCGCGGTCGAGTAGCTCGGCGTGATTGGTTGCTGCAATGACAACGACATAGCTCGGCAACTGATCGAGCTGCATCAGCAGGAACGACACCACGCGTTTGATCTCGCCGGTCTCGTGCGTGTCGCCCCTCTCCTTCCCGATCGCATCGAACTCGTCGAAGAACAGAACGCTGGGTTGGGTGCGCACATAGTCGAACAGTTTGCGGAGCCGGGCATTCGTCTCACCGAGATAGCTGCCGATCAGCGCGTCATAGCGAACGACAAAGAACGGCAGCGCCAGAGCTTCGGCAAGTCCCTCTGCAAACGACGTCTTGCCGTTGCCGGGGGGGCCGGAGAGCAAAACGCGATGGCGGGGTTCGTAGCCATTGGCACGCAGGACGTCGGCCCGGACATGCTCCTCCACCAATTGGCGGCCGTTCTCTCGGACGGGCAGCGGCAGCAGCAGATCGTCCAGCCGCGCGCGCGGCTCGACCTGCATGATCGCCTCCCGTCCGGTGCTGCCGCTATTGGTCGATGTCGTCAGAGGCGGTGGAGTGATCGATACGGCGGACAGCGCACGTTGAAGGCGATCAGCGAGGATGTGATGATTCTTCGCCCGCTCGTCGGCCATGAGGGCTTCGGCGGTCGATTTCAGCATCTCCCGATCGCCGGTCGCCCCAGCGCGGATCAGTGAGACGAGGAGATCGCTACGAGCCATGACCGTCCAGATTAAGGGATTCCGGTCGCCGGTAGTGGCGACTCGGCATCGTAACTAAGAACGATCGCGCTGTCGCCAGGATAAATCCGGGCCGGATTGCGCCAGTATCTCGGCGGTCAGCTTCCGGCGACATCGTCGATCAGTTTTTGAATGAGGCGGGATAGATCCTCCGGCAGGATCGGAGGCGGTTCTGAGATCGGCCGAACTGCGAGCGCAGCATCACGCTCGGCCAAGAATGCCAGAGCGTTGCGCCGCGCCACTGGTTTCGCAATGCCGTGGCGCAGCTCGATGTCCAGGAGCGACAGGAAAAGCCGGTCATCGGCCGGATCAGCGGGGGCGCCGCGAAATTCACCGCCGCTTTTGCGCGCTTCGAGACCATCATCGAGCATCGGTGTAAACGGCGTGTTGAGCATGCTCTCTGCAGCCTCGGGCGCGCCGGTGGCGAGCGCGAAGAATGGAGTCTCTCTCGTCGCCGATAGTGCTGCGCCAAGGCAGTCCGTCACCGTTCTGCCGGCCTTAGCCGTTTCACTCAGCGCCGCAACCATCACCGAGAGTGTGGCCGAGGGGGCGTCGCCGGAGAATCCATCGAGCAGGCGGTTCTCGATCCTGGCGGCGATTTCACGTAGCCGCTCCGCCTCTTCAATAACCTCCGGTCCCGGCGCTACCAGCATCACCGGCCGGTTCAGCCGCATCGGTCCGGACGTATCGATCGCGGCGTAGAAGAGCTTTGCGTAGACCCGGCGCCCGCCGAACAGGATGATCGCCTCACCCTCGATCAGCCGCTGCAGATCGTTCCAATCGACGCGCGCAACCTGGCGCATTTCGGCATGCTGGGCTTCCCGGTATTCGCCGACCCCGCCACCTTGATAGTTGGTCGCCTGGGTGACGTAGGTCTGGCCGGCGGTCTGCTCGATCCATTCCCGGGTCCGCTTGGCATCCTGCTGGCGCATGGCAATGGTCAGATTGGCATTGCCGAGGAGAGACTGCGTCTTCTCGCCGAGCCGAGCCCAGATCCCGCTGACCTCCTGGAAAGCCAGCCAGAACATGATGTTGAGCCCGCGCCCCATGGCCAGCATGCGATCGAGGCCGCTGGTCGCGTAATAGGCCAGCTCGTCCAACACCACCTGAAACGGGGCGGCACCCATGCCGGGCTTGTTGGCGACGATCTCGCTGTACTCGCCTTCGAGCCGGGCGCCCAGGATCTGCGCCATCATTCCTCGCAAGCTCGCGACCACGATCTTGCCGAGGGCCGCCAGCGTGTCGTCGGAATTCTCGAGCGCCGGCAGGTTCACGACCAGGATGCGGCGGTTCAGCACGACATCGCGCATATCGACATCGCCCTGCTCGACCTTGAAGATATGACCGAGGCTGACCGCGAGCTGGGTGAAAGTGGCAGTAAAATAGAAGAGCGCGAAGCCATGCTGCTTGAAGGGCTCGTCGGTCTTCTGCTTGTTGTAGTCGAGACTGGTGTCGTAGCCGGGGATTTCGCCGAGATAGGCTTGAAGCGGGTAGATCAGGTCCTCGGGCATGTCCGGCACCGAGACCTCGTTGATTTCGCCGGTCTCGGGGTTGCGCAGTTCGAAGACGCGCCTTGTCGCCAGCTTCCAGATTCCGCGGAGTTCGAGCGCGAACCGGATCTTCTCGATATTGATCGGGACCTGCTTGTGGTCGCGCATCCAGGTCAGCACCGGCGCCATGGTGCCGACCAGCGCAATGGCGCGGCTGCGGAAAACGCCGTTCGGGTCCTCGGGGCGCTGCTCGCCCAGCTGGCTCGCCAGCAGCTCGCGGATCGAATCGGCATTGCCGATGGCAAACGGGTTGAAGGTGTTGGAATCCTTAGCACCGCTCGCGACCAGGAAATTCAGCACCAGGACATCGTCCTCGCGGCCAAAGCGGCGGGCGAGCGCCAACACCTCGCCATAGAGCTTGTTGTCGGCCTTGCCATCGACCACGACGAAGCCGCTGGCATGGGTCAGGGCATTGGCGAGGAAACTGACGATCGCCGTGGTTTTCCCCGCGCCGGTGGTGCCGGGAATGGTGCCGTGCTGGCGGCCGTCTTCCGCGGAGATCCAGAGTTCCCGGCCGGTGAGCCAGTCGCGTCCGAGATAGATCACGCCGCAGGCGCGCCGGGGCTTTCGGGTGGCGGGGTCCGGATAGTTCCAATCCCACATCCCGGCACTCGCCGGCAGCCGCATCGGCAGCTTCACCGGTCGGGTCAGCACCCAGGCTGCATAGGCGATCGCGGCCGGGACGATGAGATTCACGGTGGCCGGCGCCAGCATCATCACACCGGCCGCAGCCCCCAACACCAGCCCGGAGAAGGATGTCTTGAGCCCTTCCGCGAGCCTGACGGTGAACGGCCGGATGTCGCGCAGCGCTTGCGCGCCGGTGCGCTCATATTGTTCCTGGGGGCCAAGGATCTGGCGCGGAATCATCCGGCGCTCGCGACGCGATCGGCGGTCACGGCTTCAGGCCGAAGACAGCCGGGCCGGAGGGCGCGGCCGGGGCGGCGTTGCCGCCGGGCGGCGGAATCACCCTCGGCGGCCGGGCCAGTTGCTGCGCCAGCGCGGGCGGGATCGCCGATTCCGTCGCCTCGTCGCTGGCGCTCGCCTGCTGGCGGGTCGTCGCCGGCGTCGCGCCGGTGCCGGTGCCGGCAAGACGGTGCGACATCCAGGCGGCTCCCATTCCCGAGAGCCCGATCAGGCAAATGATCCCCGCCATTTTCAGGAGCGGACGGCTCCGCGGCCCCGGCTCGGTCGCCTCCTGCACGTCATCAGCCGTAGCCGCGACATGCAGGTAGAGATGGACGTGCTCGTGGTGGGCTGCCACTGGCCATCCCGCCCCGGGCAGATGGACATGCACCTGGATTTTGCCCGTCTGATCGATCGCCATTATCGCACCTCCTTGGTCTTCGTCTCGCATCCAGCATCGCCCCGGCTCGCGCGAATGGCGGCGACGGCGCGATCGAGGGACGGAATGAGGATCCGATCGCCGACGATGCATTCCGCCGCCCAATGATCCCTGGCGCCGACAGCCTCGACACGCGGGTTGGGATGCGGGTAGCTGCCGCAGCCGTCGAAGGGAAACCCCAGAGAATGCAGCGCATACCAAAGGCGGCGATCGACCAGCTTCAGCCAGGCGAACTGCCCCGGGGCCAGTACGCCCGCGCGGAGCCGGGCCTCGGTCAACACGGTCATGAGAAACGGCGTGGTGAAGCCGTGCAGGCCAGCCAGAGCCAGCATCGGCCCGCCGACTTCCGGATCGGCGATCCAGTGATCGGCCCGCTCGACCAGTGCCCTCGGAAACGTCAGGGGAGCCGCCGGTCCGAATCTGTCCTCGTCCGGCCGAGCGGCGAGTGATGCTGCGAGCGCGCCCAGCAGATCCTGGGATTCCTGCCGCTTCTGCGCCCCGTGCAGGGCGAACACGGCGAGCATGCAGCGGATATGCGCGGGCGCAAGCTCGGCGCTGCACCAGATCGGTCCCAATTGCCGCCGCAGCTCAATCCGGGCTTTCGCCTCGTCGAACGCACCGGCCACATTGGTCGCCCAGCAGGCGACCCATTCTGCGGCGTTGAGTGCCGGATCGGCCGGGCGCGGCGCGCCACGGGTGGCCGGCGAGACCAGTTTAAGGCGCCGGCCGACAAAGGCGGCAACGCAGCCGAAACCCCGTGCCTGCTCCCGGATCAGGGCTTCGAGATCGAGATCGCGGCAGAACCGCGAGGGCGCTGCCCGCAGAAAGCAGAGCACGCCAAGGGCTGCGACGAAAATTGCCGCCGGAATGCGGAAGAACATGCCGATATCGCGCCACAGTCCTTCGATTTGGCGAAAGGTCACATTTTGCGGATTGGCGCGCTGGACCTGGATATCGGCCAGCTCGAACCGGTCGGCGAAACTGGCAATGAAGCGCATTTCCCAATGGGCGATCCGCATGGCGACGGCGCAGATTTCGCCATGGTGAAAGTGCCAGAGCTGAAAGCCGCCGAAGCCCAGCCCGATGATGATCGCGCCGAAGCTGAACAGGATATAGTCGTCGGTCGAGGCGAAGGCGTTTCGGTTGGGACTGGCCCGCATCTCAGCCTCGCTCGCCGCTAGATTTGGACGCGGCGCCGGCGCGGCGTAACGCGTCCTTCTCGACGCCACGCAGATAGGCCGCCATCCGGGCCGGATCATGCGAATGGTAGATCCCGACGCCTTCCCAGAGATCGCCATGCGCTTCGTCAATGCCTTGGCGCAGGATCCAGGCGCCGCCCTCGACATTGGCGCAGAAATCATCGCGGAGCGCCGCATAGACCGCCGGCTTCGGCGCCTGCCAGTGAAGTTCCAGCTTCGGCAGCCAGGCCTCGTTGACCTGCATCGGGCCGATATCGACCGTGCCGTTTGCGTTTGCCGTGACATGGCCGAGCGACCCGCCTTCGACATCGAGCAGAATGACGAGGATGGCCGGCGGCAGGCGATAGGCCGATGCCGCCGCCATGATGCAATCTGCGACCGGCTGCCCCTTCGCCAGATCATCGGCGTGGGCGGCGGGGGCGAATGCCAGAGCCGCGGCCACGAGGATCGCCCTTCCGGTCATGGTGCGGCACCCAATGACGCAGGGCGGCCGGATGCCGTGGGGGCCGGTTCCAGCCGCTGTTCTACGTCGCGCCAGATCGTGGTCAAGCCGTTCACCATGAACCCGGAGAGTCCGGACGCCTGCGCCTTGGCCTCGATCATCGCCAGCATCACGCCGGTAAAGGAGCCGCTGCCGATCGCGTCGACCCGATAGCCCAGCAGCGCCGATGGATCGCGCCTTATGTCGAGTTCGAAACCATGGCCGGTCACCTCGCGCCACACCGCCTCGCCCGCGATGAGCAGCGCCGGCAACAACCCCTCGCGCGCCGCCGCGGTATCCGGCCTGACCCCGATCTGTCGCTTCTTCTCGCCGTCATCGAGCACGATCGGCATGCCATCCCGGACAAGGAACCGTTCCAGGGTCCGGCTGACCTGACCGAGATCGACGCCGCTGCTCATGCCAGCCTCCGCCGGCGCCAGGCTGGAACGGCCGGACGCATCGGCCCCACGATCAGGCGGCGCAACAGCCGGAAGAAGGCTGGGACCGTCAGCCCGAACCAGCTGATCACCATGAAGAAGCTCATCCCGGTGATGGCGATGTAGAAGGTCCACCAGCGCCAATAGACGATGAAGGCCAGGACCGGCAGGCAGGCGCGCGCATCCAGAAACAGCACCCGCACCGGAAAGGCAGTGTTCCGCCACATCTCAGGCAACCTCCGCCAATTCGCGCGCTGCTGTCTCCGGGGTGATCCGGCCCTGGGCGAGCGCCAGTTCGATGGCCTTGCGGTAAGATTGCCCCTGCTCCTCCACCGCCCGCCGCGTCAGGCTCGGCCAGTCGCCGGGATCGGTCTGGAGGAAACGCATCCTGAGCTTGGCGTCGAACACCAGGAACTCGCGGAGCGCCGTCCGCCTTCCATCGGCCGAGCGGGCGAGGCGCTGGTTGATGACGAGCCGCAGCGACTGCGCCACGGCGCTCACCAGGTTTTCGCGCTCGGCGGGCGGGCAGAGGCTGGCGATGCGCTGCATGGTGAGCGCCACGTCGTTGGCATGAATCGTTGTGGTCAGCACATGGCCGGAGATCGCAGCCTGGATGGCTGCACTCATGGTCAGGCTGTCGCGGCACTCGCCAACAATGATGTCGGTCGGCTCGCGGCGCATGCAGCCGCGGATGAAGGCCTCGAAGCTCGGCAGGTCGCGCGGGATCTCGGTCTGGTTCAGGGTCGAGGACGGGCTCCTGACCCGGTCGAGCAGGAACTCGACCGGTGCTGCCCCTTCGAGGATGTTGTAGTGGCCGTCCGGATCGTTGAGCTTCGCCACCGTCATGCCAGCGATGAGCGTCGATTTGCCGGAGCCGGTGGCGCCTCCGACGATGACCAGCCCCTCGCGTGGCCGGAATGCGGCCATGATGCCGGGCTCGACCAGCTGAGCTTCGAGCGGCGGCGGCAGGTTCGGGATCGGCCGTAGCACGATATTGGCGCCCTCACGCCGGCTCGTGCGCGTCGGCGTCGCGTTCAGGCGAAACCGCAACCGCTCGGCACGGCTGACGGCGATCTCATAGGCCGTGTCGAAATCGCTACCGCCCTGGAGGCGCGCGGTGCCGTCGGCGCCATAAAGGTGATTGGCGATCTGGGCGATTTCGGCTTCGTCGAGCCGGGCTTCGGTGGCCGGGCGGTTCTGCCCGTAGACGCGGATCGTGACGGGGTGACCGGTTTGAAAGCTGATGCGCGAAGCGTCGAGGCGATAGGCCCAGCGCAAGAGGGAATCGAGACCCGGCGCCGATTTGCGGCTCTCCGCGATCCAAGCGGCGCCTTCATCCGGCCAAGTCTCCGGCGCGGAAGTCCCGCGATCGATACCGTCGGGCATCGGCGCCTCACCGAGCGCAGGCGCTGGAGTCCGGCTTCCAGTGCCGCCGATCGGACTGGAGACCGGGCTGATCGGTGATGCGCACCGTGCGGTCGCCGATATGGAGATCGTCGCGCCCGCCATCGACCGGCTGGTCCTGGAAGACCAGGCGCGGCGGCGCGACTAGGCCGGCGCGCAGGAGGACGCGATAGCGCGCCATGCCGACAATATCGCGCTGCAGCCGGCCCAGATCGGAGAGGAAGATCTCGACCGCCTGGCGTTCACCGGCGGCCCAACCCTCGGCCACCCATTTGTTCCAGTAGGCCACTTCCTTGTCGCTATGCGGCAGGCCGGCATCGGCCGGGCGTTCCGGGTTGGCCCAGCTGCGCACCAGGTAGCTGCGCCAATTGGGCGGTGCCGAAGCCAGCTGCGCCTCGCGCGTGATCTGATAGATGCAGGAAGTCTCGCGCGCGACCTGGGCATTGTCGCCGAGTGCGAAGGCCATTTCCGCCTCGGTCACGATCGGTGGCCGCATCAGCGTCTGCCCGGTCCCGACCGGCAGAACCAGCGCCCTGAAATCATAGACGCCGTCAAGCTGGGCCTCGTACCGGCGCAGCATCTCGTTGAGGGCGAAGGCGCGCGCAGCCAGACCGCCCTGCGCGCCGTAGGTCAGCGCCGATTGATGCAGCTGGTCGCCGCGGCCGGCATCGAGCCCGTCGCCCTTTTCATCACCGGGCCGCGTCGCCTGCAATTGTTCGAGCGAGGGCGGCGTCTCGCCGCCGACAACCCGGGGCTTCTCGCCGGCACCGGTAATCGGCTGGTTCAGGGGATTGCCCAAGGCCGCGGTGCCCTGCTCGATCTGATCGGGCGAGGGAACCGGCGGCACCGGGCTCGGGACGAGTTTGGACTCTTCGGCCAGCGCCGATGCCGACGCCAGTCCCGCCAGGAGGGTCGCCGCCAGTAGCCGGGCCTTGAGACTATACATGATGGATCACCTGGATCTGGTGGTGCAGCGGATCGACTTCGACCGTGGCCTTGGACCCGGCGGCATCGCCCAGATCACGGAAGATCTCGACGATCTGTTTGGGGCCGGTGTTGATCCCGACCGGCAACGGGGCGGGATGGTCCGGGGCGTTGATCGTGACCGTGTAGCCGATGGTATCGGCAAGCTGCCGGACCGCGCCGTCGAGCGGACCCTGCCAGGCGAAGGACACGATTTTCTGCAGCTCCGCCGGAACGACCGGCCCATCACTGCGCGCCGTCGGCGCTGGGGACATGGTGCCGAGCGATGCCATCGCGGCATCGACCTGACGGAAACTCTCCCGAAGCGCCAGTTCGGCATTCGGCATGCCGGTCGTATCGACGGTGGTCGGCACCTTCGGCGTCGAGGAACAGCCGGCCAGGAGCACCAGGCCGAGACAGGCGAGCATGGGACGAACGGATCTGACGGGCATGGGCCGCCTCCTCTCTTCACCGGCTACGCTGCGGGCCGGCTACGCGAGTGGGGCGAGATATTTTCGAAAAGAAACCGCGGCTGGCCTCAATGTTGTCGTGGCACGGGGCTGTGCGGACGTCAGTCGCACCGCCAAAGATGCCTATATCGAGACGGAATGAGCCGCCCCGGCATACAGCGGAGAACAGGCATCCCGGACGGAAATCATTCGCCGCCGAATGCGATCGAACTCATTGCGCCGCTCCGGACCGCGGCGGCATAGATCGCTTCCGGCAGGCGGGGATCGTCAAGGGTCTCGGGGCCGAATTCCCGCCCGCGTACTGCCAGGGAGAAGAGGGCGTCCCTTAGAATATCCTTTTCCAGCGGCACGCTGACGCCGGCCGTCGAATAGAACGGGTCGAGGTAGATCAGGCGGGTCGCGAGCACGAGACCATTCGTCAGCGTCGCCTCGAACCCCTCGTCCATCAGCCACAATTCCTTCTGACGGAAGACATCGTCGACGACGATGCCGGCGATGTTGTGGCGGGTCTTGACCTGGATGATGTGGAAGGTGGTGGCCTGCATGGCTGCCAGGACGGTGGCCTCGACGGAACCGGCTGGCGCATGGCTGGCGCGGGCATATCGGTCGATCGCCCGCGAGCGGTCGGGTTTCCCGCCGAACACGACCAGGTCGAAAGCCAGCGTCATCTCGCTGAAACTCTCCGCTGCGATGGTGCCGTTGGCCAGCAGGTTGATTCTGCGGGCCGCATCCTTGATCGCCCTGCCGCTGCTGTACTTCACAGCACCGTCCAGATGCTGGCGGATGGCTCGTCGGATGGGGCGGTAGCGCGCCACCACACCGTCACGCGTCATCGAGATCTCTGTTGTCATATGTCTTGCCGTGGTGCCCGAAAGGATCGTCCCGGCCAAGGGTTACCGCGTCGGGGACCAGGAACCCGACCCCCTTCAGTGCGGCGCGCCGCCGCGCAGCAGATGCCGATAGCCATTCTCGGTCATCCAACGGGCACGTGCCAGGTGCGACTCCCACGCTCGGAGCGCCCGTTCGGGCTCGATGGTCGGATCAATGTGGAGGACAATTCGAGCGACCTCCCGCCAGTCCGCTCCTTCGGAGTCGGCATCGAGCAGTCTCAAATAGGTCACGAGATGCTGTTCGTCGTAGCCTGTGAGGACAGCAGCGCTCGGGACGGTATCGGAGATTTGAGGATCGAGCGGTGGCGATTGCATGCTTTGGTTCTCCTCTCAAGGTCAACGATGTTACCGTTCTGCCAACGGCGGGCGGCAGTCAAAGACGACCGTTCGCACCATACCTGCTGAGATAACACACCCTCAAGGCGATCGGTCCCGTCGTACCGAGGTATTGTCCGGCGTGATCCGATCCAACGCGCCGAATGCGCCGCGGCGAGATGCATCACTCGAACCTATTCGGCGGCGTCCGACTGCGCTTCGGGATCGGCCTCATACGGCCGGAGTTTCAAACCGATGCCCTTGCCATCGATCAGTTCACCGGCGATTTCGTCGATGACGCCGGCATCGGCGCGCGCGTCGAGTTCGCCGGCACTCAGCCGGTCGCTCTTGCGCCGCTCGATCTCCTTCAGCGCCGAGCCGGTGGGGAAGATTTTGGCGAGCCGCCGCAACGCCTCGCTGAACCCGATCCTTGCATAGAGCCGGTTGCGCAGCCCCGTGTCGCCGGGCGTGGTGCTGAGCGCCCAGAGTTCGATCGGTCCCAAGGAGTTCACCAGCTTGATCTCGTAGCGCGACCCGCCGGCTTCCAGGATGGCGAGGAACGGGGCGCCGCCCGGACCCGGACCGTTCAGGCCGTAGCGCACGACGGCAGCGCTGGCTTCGGAGAGATCGAAGCGCCGGATGATCTCCTCGGCCTGGCGCTCGTCGCCGGCGCGGAGCACGAAGCGGCCGGTCGACATGTTGATCAGCGCATCGCCCATATCGCCCAAGCGCTGGCTCGAGAACCCGAGCTGGACATTGTGCTTGCGGCCCTCGCGGCAATCGAGTTCGGCCTGCGCCCGGACCTGTGGGCTGTTTTCGGTCCGGTGCCACTCGTCATAATCAAGCCGCTTGACCGACTCGTACATCTCCTGGAACCGCACCCGGTGATATTCCCGCACCGGCGCCGGGACGTAAGGCAGGTAATCGGGCTTCAAAAAGAAGTTCCGGGCGAGGATGTGGCGCGCCAGCATATACATCATCTCGGTCTGCCGGTTGGCCCCGGCCGAGCCGGTCGGCGCTACTTCGGCAAGATCCAGCACGATGATCCGCGCCGGCCCGAAATCCAGCCGGGTCGGGTGGTTCAGCGTCGGGAACTTGCGGATCACGTCGTAGAGATAGCGCTCGAACAGCTTGCTGAGATCCTCGGCGGTGACCGAGATCTTGAGGTTGTCGAAGAGATCGGCGACCTGATCGGTGCGGGCGGCGCTGACCAGATCCTGCAGCAGCGGCACGGCATTGCGCTGGGCGATCTCGGCCAGGCGATATTCGCCATGGTGGCAGAGCGCGCTCACGACATCGCGCCAATGCGGATCGTCCGGGTCGAGCGCAATGCCCAGACGGCTGATCGCTTCGTCGACCGCCGGCTCGACAGTGCGGCGATAGCGCTTGGGCGAGCCGCCCGGCACGTCGGTCGCCAGCCGATAGGCCTCGTCGATGACCAGGCCGATCATCTGCGACATGCCCTCGAACGGCGTCGAGCTGTCCGGCGGCAATGTGGCGAGCGTCAGGAAATTCTGCAGGAAGGCGCGTTCCAGCGGCAGCGGGTACTCGCACCCGAGCTGCAGATCGAAGATGTTGACCTCGAAACCAGGCGCGAACTGCATCGCCGCGAAGATCGCCTCGTGCCGGCGCGCCGGACCCAGCGCTTCCTGGACGAGGCGGACGAAGCCTTCGGCCGAGGGGCCGATATCGGCCTTGCCGATCAGCGGCAGCTTGGCGCCCTGGGTGCCGAGCACCGCCGGGCTCAGGCAGAGGCCGAGATTGATGGTGTTGGCCAGCACCGATTTGCCCGAGCCGGGCGGTGCTACGAAGATGTCGAGCACCAGCGGGCGCTTCGATCCGCCGGAGGGATCATAGGGCCAAAGTGCGCCATGAGGCAGGCGCAGCAGCACGCTGCCCTGGGTCCAGGGCGAGGCAGTGCGCGACCAGGGCAGCATGGCGATCGCATCGCCGAGCGGCGCCAGGCTCGGCGTGCCGGTCGAGCCGACGGAGAGGCCGGGCACGGAACTCAAGACTGCTTCCAGCGGATCGCCCGCGACCGAGGTCGCCTTGCAATTCCCCCACGCTTCGAGCCGCTGCGACAATGTCGACGCACGGCGGCGCAGCCTTCGGGTTTCCTCGACCGGCGCCCAGGTGGCAAACGACGCGCGCAGCCGCACCGAGATGTGATTATCGCGCTCACGCAACTCCCGAAGTGCCGCGAAGCCCCGGCGCAGATCGTTGTTGGCCGGAAACATCGCGAGAAACGAGGCGCCGACTTCCTTCAACATCATGGCGGCCTTGCCGCCGCCTTCGATCAGGATCGCGGCGCGCCAGGGGATGCGGTCCTGGCCCAGCCATGACGACAGTTCCAGAAACGGCCGCGTGTCCTCGGGTCCGACCATCATGTCGACACCGGCATAATCGTAGTCGCCGATTTCGACGCGCTGGCCGCCATGGGTCACTGCGTCTCGATGGAAGATCTGGCTGCTGAGCGACGGCCAGAGCAGATATTCAGCACCCGGCTTTTTTACCTCGTCCTCCGGGCAGCGCGGCATGACCCGGTCGCCCGGCAGGAGCGCCTTCCATTTGGATCCAACCGTCTCGCGGTAGATCGCCTCGCGGATCACGGCCAGCGCCGCATGCGGATCGAGGTCGGTCGACGCCACGTCATGGGCCTTGAGTGACGCCGCGACCCGGCTGACGAAGGCGTCGTGCCGGGCCTTCATGACCTCGGAGCGGAGCCAGAATTTCTGGGTCTCGCCGATGAGCGGGCATTCGGCGGCGAGCGCCGTTTGCTCCTCCTTCATCTGCTTGCGCTCTTCCTTGGTCAGCACGCCGCGCCGGGTCCAGAGCACGTAATAGGCCGTCTCCCAGCGCATCAGCTTCGACCAGAGCGCCAGTCGCTCCTCGAAGATATCGGCCAGATCGAGCCCGACTTCGCGCGCGACCTCGCGGCAGGACTGCAGATTGGCACGCTCGATCTCGACCGCGGCCAGATCGGGGTCGGAGATGTACCAGCCGAGCAGCGCATGGCCCCGTCCTTCGAGCGTGCCCTGGAGATCGATCCGCATCGCTGCCGCAATCCGCTCGAGATCGGCGCGGGTCGCGAGCTTGCGCATGCCGTCGATGCGCAGAAACGTCAGGTAGTCCCCATGCGAACTGACCAGCGCGTCGCCATGAGACGTCTCGATCTCGCAGAAGGATTCGAGCGGCTGGCGCAGCGCCAGAGTCAGGCTGGCGAGCAGTCGCGCGATCGCGTTCAACATCGGGCGGGTTCCTCTGCGGCGACGCTCGCCAGGAGCTTGGGATAGATATCAAGGCCGTCCTCGAACACGCGGCCGAGTGGCACCAGCCGGATGCCGGAGAGCAGCGCGGCGCGGCGGGCATAGCGTGCAGGATCGAGACCGAGCAAGACGGCGCCGACATCGCCGGGCCTGGTCGTGCCGAGCCGGCCGGCGAGCGCGGCTTGCGCGCTGAGCAGGGCGCGATAGGCGCTGTAAGCTGCGACCAGCGCCGGATCGTCGCGCCGTGGCCGGCGGTCCATCGTTGCGGGCTCGCTATGGGCGACGAGGACCAGATGAATGCGGCGGGTGAGCGCTACGATTGCTGCCTGAGACATCTCGGGGAGCCAGATCAGCACCGCTTCGGCATCGATCTGTGGACGCTCCAGATGCAGCACGAGATTGCATAGGACGCAGGCGACGACGTCATCCTCCGGGCTGTCGCCGTTCGGATGCGCGGATCCCCGCCAGCCCGCAGCATTCCAGCCGCAGAACCGGCAGGGCGCATCGATCCTCGGCGGCTTGCGCTCCCGCCGCCCGGCAGCATCGGCGTCGCCCCGCCAGAACGAGGCATCGGCCGAGAGGACGAGCGGCAGGAGACGCATGGCGGATCAGTTGCCGTTGCCGAAGACCACGGTCGCCGGCGTGTCGTTGACGCTGGCCGCACCACCGCTGGCGGTAACCGCCGCCTTGTTGATCCAGACGCCGCCGGTGGCGAAGAGGCCGCAGAGCACGAGGCCGGCAAGGCCCATGGCGACCCGTCCGTTCTCGCGGTTCTGCGGCATCCGCGACTGCCAGAGCGCCCAGACGCCGCCGATGAAGCAGACCAAGGCTGCCACATACATCGCCATTCCGCCGAACTCGCCGCCGGAATTGATCGCCTCGCTCGACATGCTGTTGATCTGCGCGCCAATGCCGCCGGCGGGCGAGGTCGCCTGGCCGAAGGCGGCATCGGTTCCGGCCATGAAGGCCAGGGAAAAGCCGGTAGCGAAGCCAATCGCGGCCGCCTTTCCCCGCCGGATCGCCGAGCATAGCGCCGACCCGGATTTACGCTGGTTGAAGATGGAGAAATTCACGGTCATGCTCCTTCTCGCTAATCGAGGGTCCACGCCCTCGGGTCCGGAAGCATCGCGGCGGCTCACGCAAGTGGCGCCGCCCATTTTTGCTATTGCGTCTGGAACAGCATGACGAGCGATTGGGTGACGGCCAGGATGTTGATCAGCACGATGCCGGCGGCGAACTGAATGCCGCAGCCGGTCTGGCTGCGCTCGCTGCGGCCGCTGATCGCCGAGCGCCAAGCCATCACCGCGAAGAAGCAGGCCATGGCACCAAAGGCCTGGAAGAAGCCCTGGCATTGCCGGACGACATTCACGACCGTATCGCCGGGTCCGTTGCCCAGCACGCTCGAGCTGGTACTCGGTGTATAACTAAGCGCGCCGGCCGCGAGCGTCACCTGGATGCTCGACCCGGCGCTGACATTCGCCATGCTGAGAATCCGGTCGAACGAGGCGCAGACTCCGCACAGCAAAAGCGCCACCACCGGCAGCCAGGGTCGATGGCGGAGCGGATTGTCCGGCCGGGCCAGCATCCAGAAGCCCCAACCGGAATAGAGGAACAGGCCGATGGCGCTCAGGTAACAAAAGGCCGGCAGCAGCACGGCCAGCGCCGCGCCGATGGCGCCGGCGAAATTGACGAGTCCCTGCATGGCACTCTCCTCGGGGCAACCGGGCTATTGAATCTTGCCGTGCTCGGTCTCGACGACCCAGGCCGTGCCGCGCTGGGCGATGCGGATCACCTTGCCGTAGCCCGGCACCTCGTCGCCGATTGCGATCTGCAACGGCGCCCCTTCGTCGCCGCTCCGGTCGATCGGGGCCAGCATCGCCAGATTGGGCGAGGCCGCCTGGACCCGGTAGCGCTTGGGCGCAGCTGACTCGGCTGGTGCTGCCGAGGATGCCGGATTGCGCTGCGGCACACCCGCCGCGGGGGCAGGCACGTTGCCAGGTGTGCCGCCCATCGCGGCACTCATGGCGCCCTTCGCTTCCGCCAGAGCCAGACGGCGGTCGTAATCGCCGAGCTTGTCGGTTACCAGCCCGGCGATCCGCTCCTGATCGGCCCGAAGGGCGGTGATCTCGCTGCGCTGATCGCGGATCAGCGCACCCAATTGGGTCACGAGATCGAGCACCTGGATCTGATCGGCGGCGCTCATCGGCCCCGGCCGCAGCGTCGCTGTGATTGCGGCGGCGTCGGGTTTGGGCGCGACGGCTGGGGCGGGATCGTGTCCGGGACGGGCCGACGGGGGTTCGGCGCCTCGCAATATCGGATCGGGACCAGGCTTCGCAGCAGCTTCGGCCGGCACGGGCAGCGCAACGCCGTCCGTCACCGATGGTCCAGGAACCTTTGCCGGCTCCGTGGCGTCGTGGGTCATCCGGCCCGTCGGGACCGCGGCATTTTGTGGCGCGGCCGGCGTCGAAGGGGCGTCGGCGGGCTTCCTGACCGAGCCCGCCGCATCTGCGGACGTCGGCTCCGGGGAACCGTCCGCCATAGCCGACATCCCAACCTCACTCACGATCGGTTCAGAGGCAGCGGTTTTGCCGGTTGCTCCCGGCTTCGCTCCGGCTCCTGCCGAATTGGGGTCAACGGGGTCGCGGAAACCGACGACCTCACGCAGTTGAGCCTCCCTCGGCGGAACGACCACGGCCGGCCGAACGGGCGGCAACGTCGAGACGGGCAAAGGGACCTTTGCCAGATCCGCCGCCGGGGCGATGACCTCAGCCCGGCTTAAACCGAGCGATGTTGCCGCACGATCGACGGCAGCCCGGACGCCGACGCCCGACGGTATGGCGTGATCGGAAGAGGAAATGAGGAAGATCCCGCCGGCGACCAGCCCGATCCCGCCCAGCGCAGCACCACCATAGAGGAGATGGCGCATCCCGGCGAAGCGTCCGGCGGCGCGGGACAATGTTGGTCGGAGGGTGGGGTCGGACGAGAGCGGCGGCAGGTCCTCGCCCGGCAAGAAGGCTTGAGGCCGGCTGCTATCGGCACCGGTATGATCACCGGCAGGAGCAGAAGGGTTCATGGCGTGAATACCCGATTCGGTTCATATCCGCACCAGAATCGGTTGCCGTTGCGCGAATGAGCGCGAGATAATTTCACGTTCGGCTTCGCTACCTCAGCAGCCCCTGGCCGGACTTCGGCTGAGATTTCGGCGCCTGCTCCGCGTCTCATGTATGGCCGCTGAGCTGAGATGGCCCACTCTAAAAGGCGGACAAGAGTGTCGGCTACGCTCCGCCCAAGGTCACGGGCGATGACCTGGCAAGACTAATCGGCGGGGTCTGACTCCGTTTGTTTTCGAAAACGGAGGTGGGGTTGTAGAGACCAAGTTTGGCGGGATGCGTCGTGATAATTCCTGCACGACAAGGGACGGCGGGCTGCTTGCGTTTCTATCGCTGCTTAGGGCGTCATTTGTGGCCAGAATCCTACCGTAATACGCGCGGGGGATCCGGTCATCAGGTCGTAAGCGGAATCTCGATAACGGGACGCAAAGCTTCGAGTTGATTCGCGTATTTTCGGACGACCTTATCGTAAAGATCGCCGAGGCTCTTGGTCTGCACGCTGACCACCAGCGCATAGGGCAGGTCTTCTTTGGGCGCAAAATTTCGTCCGCCCCGACGGGCGCTATAGTGAATGTCGAGCACGGGATTGCGCAAGGTCTTGCCCATGAATGATACCCTCGTATGCAGGGAGGTTTCCCATTTCCACGCGTCCCGGCGGAGTTCGCTTTCCACCAAGGTGCGTTGCGTCTTGCCAAAAAGATCTTTGGCGTCCGCGTGAACCTGCTGGGAGTCCTTGCGTCTCTGGTCATGCGGGCGGAACGTCGGCTCAAGCCCCGCGCGGGTGTAGTTACCCGGGTGGTGCGGATCAACGCCTGTGGGATAGCAGAGCGTTGCAGTGATGGTGACCTTGCCCGGGATGATGTCGGACGGAAGCGGAATCGGCGCGCGGATATAGCGCGCCGGCGCGATAGTACCCTGATAGACGACGCGGACGGTATCGTCGTCGCAAAGAACAATGTCTTCGACCGATCGCGCGACACGGCCGCGCCCGATCTCTTCGCAGGGATGGTTGGACGGCTCCGTGGTATGAATAAGAAGGGCGCGAATCGCAAGAATGCTCAGGTTGTCACCGAAATGGGCCCGCAGCCCGGCGCCAAGGCGCAGCACCGATGGCGCTGAGAATGACGTGCCTTCAGTGGCTTCGAGCGCGATGAGCTTGCCGTCGTGGAGAACAATAAATGGACGCTGCAAGCAGCCGCCGAATTCCACGAAGTCGGGCTTCACCAAGCCAGGGCTGCGGCCTGGACCCACCGAACTGTATGTGCAGCGCTGCCAAGGTGCTTCGTGATTGTCGCACGCGCCCACAGCGAGCGCATTGACGCAATCGGCCGGCACCTGGATACGGTTCAAGCCGTCGCCACCCAAACGATCGCCATTGTTACCCACCGCGATAGTGGCAAGCGTGTCCCCCCGCGCCAGGCGTTCGTCGATCACGGCCGTCCAGGCATGGACGTCGTCATCTTCGACGGGCGGGTAGGGCCCGATGCTGAGATTAATGAACTGATAACTCTTCTCGACGAGCACGCGGTCGATGCGGTCCAGTACCTCGTAGAGTTCATGCGGGTCCTGGCCGGGTGTAGTGTCGAGCACCCGGTAGTGATCGACCGAAGCATAGGGGCGGCCTAGTGGCTTGGACGGATCGATATGACCGAATAAGAAGGCGGAGGTGACACCGAGACCATGCTTCTGGAACTCGGTCAAAGAATTACCAATCCCCGCCGGCTCGAACGCCTTGACCCATTTCATGACGGGGTGTCCTTTCGGAATGCCGCCGTCGAATATGGCGACCCGAATGTTCGGGTCGAGCGGCCCTGTCATCGGCAAATGGATCGCTTCCATAGGTACACGCGAAGAGCGGAAACTGGGACGGAGAATGCGTAATGTTGGCATCTGCCGAAGCGCGCGGACCGGCGTGAACGTCGCGATGCGGTCGGCAAGTTCGGCCGGCGCTTCGACTTCGACAAAGCAAAGGCCCCCGGCGGCAAAGCGGCGGTTCAGGGGCTGACCAATTCCGATGTCATCGAGATAAGTTCCGAACTGCGTTATGACGGCGTTCGAGCCTGTTCGGCCGTCATTATGAAGGACAACTTCGAAAACAATCTCACCCGTCTTCGGCAATCGGCCTTTAATTTTCTCGCGCGCAGTCGGTGCCGAGATCTCCTCGATCGTCGGCAGGTCTTTGGCTCCGGCGGCATCCTCTCGCCATTGCGGCAATGCCGAACGCCAAGCGCGGAAGGCCGAGCGGGTGCCCATAACGAACAATTCGGTCGTGATCGCTTCCTCAGGGTCGCGGCCTTTCGAACGCTTCTCCGGCGTGATGCGGCGAGGGCGGCTGCCCACCGGATCGAGCCCCAGAGATTCAAAGAGCTTCTCCGGGAAATAGGATTTGGCGATGTATTCGGGATTAAGCATTATTGCAGCTACGGCAACATCATTTGGGCAAGCTCCAGGAGGCAGTTGATCGATGCCCCTCACCATGCGCGTCAGCATCGGTGCGATCCGGTCCTTGGCCTCCTCAAACGTGTACGGATGGCTCTTGGAGCCGCCGCCGCGGACCCCGGCGACTTCCTCGACAAGACGCTCACCCCTACCGAGAAGAAAGTTGCGTTTGGTCATACTGTCTCTCGCGCGCGCCGGCGTCCGGGTCTCGCGTTCTTTTGTCCCATGTCTTCTGTCGCACGGGCGCGGATGGTGTCGCGGGCGACTCCTGTCAATTCGTGCGCCTTACGTTGCGAAAGCAGTCCCTGGTTGACGATGGTTGCCGCAAGATCAATGCGCCGTGTCTTGGCAATCGATTTGTCAGCAAGAAGCCCAGCGAGTTGCTCCTCAAGCGGTGCATGGCCTAATGCCGCGCAGCGCCGGGCGGTGACGAGTTCGCGTTCGATGTCGCTGAAGGAACGCCCTGCGAAGGCGACCGCCAGGACCTCGCTCCAGCTTGTGGCTGTCGGGATATAAGGGTGTAGGCGAGCGTGGATAAACTGGTGAATTCCGTCCCGTTCAGGCAGCGGAAATTCTACGTGCAGCTCAAAGCGGCGCCAGATCGCAGGATCAAGGAGGTTAGGATGGTTAGTAGCCGCGAGTAGAAGGCCGGTCGACGGCCAGTCATCGATCTGCTGGATCAGCACGGTGACGAGGCGTTTCAATTCGCCAATCTCGCCATGATCGTCTCGGCGCTTGGCGATAGCGTCGAGTTCATCAAGAAGGAGAACGCAGTCGATCGTCTTGGCATAGTCGAGTACGTGCCGCAGATTGCCACCGGTGCGTCCAAGAAGGCTGCTCATCACGGCCGCGAGATCGAGGATAAGAAGAGGACGTTTGAGTTCACGCGCTAACCATCGCGCCGCCATGGTCTTTCCGACGCCGGGCGGTCCGAGGAAGAGAACGGCGCGCGTAGGGTCCAGCCCGGCGCGGATGAGGGCCTGAGGGTTACGGCGTTCCTCAATGATTTGCATGAGCGATGACGCAAGGCCGGGGCAAAAAATTGGCTCATGGTCAAGGATGGGATCGTTTTCGACCCGCATGAGCTGGAGCCGGGAATCGAGATCGACTGGCAGCGGTACTTCCGCCTGCTTACGCAGTGGTGACGCCGATGACGGTGACTCGTGCAGAAGTGTGGTGAGCGCCTGCGCCAATTGCGGGACGATACCGTGATAGCGCTTGGCGGCGCGGCGCAGGACTACATGCACGTCTTGCGTCCTGCCGGTAAGGGCGATTCGCGCCAGCTGGAGAAAGTCGCGTTCGATGTCGGTTTTCTTGTCTTCTTGGGTCATATGACGGTTACGGTACAGAAATGGATCGGTACAGCCACCGTACGGGAAGGCGGACGAATTTCCAAAGACGGATTTCCCATTCGTCCGAGCGCCATAATAACTCATTGAAATCATATCGCTAGGTATGGACGATTTTGTCATATGCGTGGTGGCGAAGTGACTTGCGCTGTCCGGATCAAGCTCGGCATCGCATGACTCGCTCCCACGCCCTCCGCCACCAGGACGCTGTCGGCGCGGCTGCGGCCACCGGTCTTGAAGCAAAACTCTGCCTGCGGATGTCGAAGAGCGGATCGCCGGTCTCGTCGGCTGGATGGTGGGGGCACACATGGTTCTTCAGGAGTTCCATGCGCGGGTTTCGCGTAATCGTTCCTTTATTTCCATCGTAGTCTAGGAACACGAAAGCGGACGGGTTCGAGTACCACGGTGTCAGGATTTGGGTGAGCAAGCCTATGGCCGTTGACGCCAGCACCCCGTTCGACCAGACCACTTGCGGCCGCGAGCCGGCCGCGCCATAGCGCCGGGCTTCTTGCTCGAGCCGCTCGTCGGTAATGAACCCACAGCAGCGCATGCACGGCGCACCCGGCATCGACAGAATCACCTGACCGCTGAGGAGAAATCCTTGCCCGCCAAGTTCGTGAACATCCATCCCGATGTCGAGGTAGGGGATCAGGTGCCGGCGGGCAAAGCGTTCGAGTTGCTCCCGCTCCTTGAAACTGTCGACGGCGCCCAGAATGACATCGCAGAGCTTCAGGTCGTCGACGTTCGCATGCCAATCGGCCTGCGCCGAGATAATTCGGGCCTCAGGCTGAAGGCCGCGGATCAGGCGCTCGGCGATGGTAACCTTGGGGCGACTCACCGCGGCATCGGCGAGGGTGCCGCCAATCAAGCGGTTGGTGTTGGTGTCTTCAATCGCGTCTGGATCAGCGTTGACATAGCAGCCGATCCCCAAATGCGCGGCCTGCTGCGCGATATGGGAACCGCCTCCGCCGAGTCCTATAATGCCGATAGTGGCGGCACTGAGGATCGCTTCGCTATCAGGTCCGAGGAAGCTTTGGCGGTCGAGGCGGCTCATGCGGCGCTCCAATGGCGCAACGGCGCGCCGACTTCACTGAACGAGTTGATGAACGGTTGCACGCCTCCCCGGCCTAACCACACCTGGCCCACAGCAGCGGTATCGCTCAGTACAATCGCGCCATGTGCGGCCTGCGGCGCGACCGCCACGAAGTTCGGCACAAATTTGGTGTTCTCCCGGACGTCGACGGGGCTAAACGCCGGGAGCCCGCGCCCACTATGCGCATGCACGTGGAAGATAGCCGCTCGCTCATCCATTGCCCATTGGCGCGCCCGGCGGATGGCGTCGGCGTTCATCATGGCGCCCACGCTCCGGTCCAGCAGATACTCGTCGTCGTGCAGCGGACGATATTGACGGGCTATGAGCAGGAGGCTGTCGTGCGCGGCTGCAAGGCCAGCAGCGATGAACCCGACACGTTCATGCGCAAAATGATGTGGCCGGCGAAGGTCGGTGCGGATCGACGCGAGCAACGCGCCACTAATCTTGAAGTGGATTCTCATGCGACGGCTCTCAAATGCGCGGAGAGCATCCTGGTCCACTGCATGGAATTGGGTACATGGTTCCAGGACGGTGCCCACCAATTACGTTCGACCACACGGTGCTGGTTCCAGTTAGCGGCGCGGCCTTCGATCTTGTGCTCGAAGAAAAGGCGCGTGATGTATCCTGAGTGCGCGAAGGGCACCAACAGGAGATCCATCGCGTAAGCCTCGTCGCCGGCGGTAAAGCGGAATCGGGGCAACAGAGTCACCGGCTGGCCGCCCTCCTTGAGGAGGACGGCGTCCGGATGCATGGCTTTGATGTTGGAGAACTCCTTGGAGATGTCGCTCACGAAGAACCTCCGCACGGGACCTGCTCGAAGAACCTCATCCCCTCCTTGACGCGGAGTTTGGCTTCCGGCTTGAGCGGCGTGAGCTGCCCTATTTGGTTGATATACTCAAGAATATAGCCGTCCTGGACCCCGAACTTTTGCTTGAGCTGTTCGGTCGTATAGGTCCCGCGGGGAATCTCGCGGGGCTCATTCTCGAAGAATACGGTGATCAGCCGCTTCTCCAGGTGCAGATGTTCTGTGCCGGCCTGACCGAGGTCGAGGACGTCGTCGGAGCCTAAGTCGATGTCGCCGCCCTCGCGGTCGAGCACCAGCACCTCGTCGGCTTTCACATGGCCGATTTGGCGAAGCTCCGGCTCCGGGATCTTATCAGTGCCCCACTCGAAGCCGTGGCCGTTCAGGGTGAAACGATAGATTCGGTCGGTCTTGAAGGCACGGAATTCCTCGGTCCCTTCCGCACGCAGGTCCACCATCTCATCCAGCCCTACCGATCGGGCGCTGTGCCGGAGCAACTGGATGAGCGCATAGTCGCTGGCTGGCTTCAGCCCGGCCGCTTCGAGGATATGCTCGGCCTTATGAAGTGGCTCTCTGAATCCGACCTTGGAGTCGTTGACCTGGGCGAAAAACTCCCCGTCGGGGCCTGGGAGCCGAGCGCTCTTGTGCTGGGCATGACGGCTTTCATCGCCCGTTACTGTATTGTCCATCGAAATCTCCATCACGTTGAAGCCCAGGCTGAGTCGGGCGTCTGCTTGATAAGATTGGACGGCATGCAAAGAATGTCAAGCATTTCCGAGCACGCTTGACATTCCTAGCAAAAAAATGCTAATTCGTGATACGAATCAATTAATTTGGAGGGCGATGTCGTGGTCAGGAAAAGCGTGAGGGCCGAATCCGGGGTCACGCTTGGACAATATCTCGCTTCAATCCGAGAAGATCGAGGCCTGTCGCAGCGCGAGGTCGAGAGAGCGACCGACAAACTTGTATCGAACGCCTATCTGAGCCAGATCGAAAACGACCAGATCAAGAGACCCAACCCGAATATACTACATGCACTCGCCCAGGTATACGCCGTGAGCTATGAGAATCTCATGGAACGCGCCGGCTTTGTGGTGCCCACGAGGTCGCGCAGCGGTGCCGAGCAGCGGCATGGTCGAGTTGCGACTTTCGCCGAGCATAATTTGACCACCGAGGAGGAAGCAGAACTCGTCAAATACCTCGGTTATTTGCGTAGCAGGAATAAATCGGATGGCCAGGGCTGACGACAGCAGTCTCGACCCCGAGCAACTCCGCGCGGTGCAGGGGGCTGCGCGGCGCGCGCTCGACCGCGCCAGCGCATGGGGCGTGTTCCCCACCCCGACTGCGATGATCCTCGATGCCGCAAAGCTAAAGGTAGCGCCCGCAGGTGCGTTCGATCCGCGACGAATCATGGAATACCTGATGGATAAGGCGGAACGAGCGGCCAGCGTGCTGAAATCCGCGATCACAAAGCTATTTGGCATTTACGATGCTGACGAAAGCTTGATCCACATCGACCACACTGTCCGGAAGTCGAAGCAGAATTTTCTGAAGCTGCATGAGGCCGGGCATCACGAACTTCCGACACACCGCAAGCTGTTTCGCATCTTCCAGGACTGCGAGAAGACGCTGGATCCCGAAACTTCCGACCTATTCGAGCGCGAAGCTAACAATTTTGCCCGCTTTGTTCTCTTTCAGGGCGACGGCTATCGGGACATCGCTGCTGATAGTGCGTTCGGCATCAAAACACCTATGAAGCTGGCCGGAAAATTCGGTGCATCTATCTACGCGTCATGCCGTGAATATGTGCGATCCAATCATCGGGCCTGCGCAGTTTATGTGCTGGAGCCGATCACTTTCGGCGAACGGACCGGTGCACAGGCGGAGGTGCGCCGCGTCGAAACCTCACCCTTATTCCGCCAGCAGTTTGGTCAGCCGGGCGACCGGGTGATCACGCTTGATCATTCGCTAGGGCGAGTATTGCCGGTGGGTAGGCGCATGAGCAGGCCCGCGACCGTCTCGATGACGGACCAAGACGGTCAGGCGCATGAGTGCATGGCCGAAGCCTTCGACACCACCTTTAATGTGTTGATTCTTGTCTACCCAGTGAAAGCCCTTACCAGGACGACGTTCATTCTCAATTGAGTCCTAGATCTGAATGATTTGGGCCGATGCGGCGGCGCCCCCTATTCTGGCCCGACCAGGTTGCCCAAAAACATCACGCCGAGATTAGCGTTGGCGGCGAGGTTGATGGTCGGCCCCTTCGGCGCCTCCTGGTTCAACGCCGAGCCGACCTGCTGGGCGGCGGTTCCGGCCCCGACGCCAAGCTGCTGCCCGATATTGAGATGGGTCGTCGTCGTGGCTCCGCCCAGCGGGCTCACCACCGCAGTCGAGTTCGATGTCGTCGCGATCGCCTGACCCAGTCCCTGTACGAAAGAGGCGGCGGCCGGGAGGATGAAGCGTTCGAGGTAATGCTCGTCGACGCTCGTCGCCACGGCCGTTTCCATGGTGTCGGGCGCCACGATGATAGCGTTGGCCTCGATCGCCTTGCCGTGATGTTCGACGGTCGTGACCCGTACCACCAGCCGGTCGGTGCCGCTCTTGGTGAATGTCGCGATCATCCGGTCTCCGGCTATCGGGCCAGAATCGGCCTGGAGCACGAGCGGGCCGCCGGTGTCCGAGTTCACCGCCAGGACGGAATGGGCGTAGATGCCGCGGCCGGCCGGGACCAGGACCTTGCCGGTATCGGACCGGACCGGGTCCGAAACGACCGAGGTCAGTGCTAGGGGTTTATGGGTCTCCTCGGTCTGGCGCTGGGTAGCTCGCCGGTCCGAGGGCGCACCGGTCGTGCCGTCTTCAGGATCGGCGGCAGGGAGCACGATGTCGGTGCGGGGCGGACGCCCGCCGAACGCCTCGAACAGATTGTCGAGGGCCTTGCGATAGGCTTGCTGGGCCTGCGGATCGGTCGCCGGTTGCTGGGCTGCCGCGGGCTGGGTGCCGGGCTCGGCATAGGCGGCGGCAACCCTCACCGGCGCCGGTGCGGCGATCCCGCGCGGTCCCTGCGGGATCGCGGCCGGGATCGGCACCGGCCCTGCGGTTGGGACGGGTTCGGCCGAATTGTCGACGATCTTGGCCGGCTGCATCGTCTGGCTCGCGGCCATCGGCGGCGTATAGGATTGGTGTACGGCCAGCGCCTTTTGCGCCGCCTCCTGACCGGCGCGCAGCGCCAGCGCATCCTGCTCCGGGTTCGACTGCAGACCGCCGGGCAGCGGATTCATATAGGGCATCTTGGCCGATTTCGAGCCCGGGGCACCTTGGGTCCCGATCAGCATCGCGCCGGTTACGAGTGCCGCCATGCCGACGCCGATCCCGGCGATGACGATCAGGCGGCGGGGGCCGGCTTGGCCGGCGCGGTTCATGAATTCGCCGCGCAAGAGGGCAGACGGCACCAGACGCTGGGTGAGACTCGGCATGATCATTGATCCTTGAGAGCGGCCGAGACGGTCCGGCCATTGACGGAAAGCAGCACGACCGGGGTCGCCGGCACGGCGTAGACGGTGAGGCCGCCTTCGCCGGCCTCGGACGCGGTCCATTCCGGCGACAGCAAGATGTAGCGGGTGCGTAGATAGACCCGATCGCCGAGGCGCCAGGCGCGCAGATCGTCGGGCGAGACGCCGGCAACCGACAGCGGCGTCGCGTCGGCCGGCGGCGTGCCTTCAAGCATCCCGGTCAGGAACGGGGCGCCTGTGTCGGGGGCGACCGCCTGGGTCACGATCTGGACCTTGGCATTGGGGCCGCGCTCGGCGACCGACACGCTGAGATCGGCGTCATAGCGGCCACCGCCGGCCACCAGCAGGAAGGCGATCGGCTTCGGCGCCCCTTCGAGGGTGACCAGCAGCCCGCCGCGCGGCTGCAGCGAGGCGGGCGTGATCTCCAGCACATTCGACCCCTTGACCGGCGTGCAGACATAGAACCCGACCGCGGCTACGGCCGGGCCGCCGGCACCGGCAGTGGTGTTGCAATTGGCGCCGCCGGCCGCTGCACCGGCTGGGTTGCTGTTGGTGTCCCAGGCGACCGGCCAGGGCTGGCCGGTATTGTCGAAGAACGACACGGCCGTGGGATAGCCCTTGACGGTATTGACGATGTTTGTGGCCTGGCCCGGCGCGTAGGAGAAATTCACCCGCCGGCTCACCGGCGAGGCCTGTTGGGTGGTCACGTCTTCCTTGGCGCGCTCATTGTCGCCATAGCGCTTGCCAAGCTCGCGGATCATCTCCGGCGTGAGCGGGATCGCGTTCTCCGGCACCTGGGCTTGCGGGCCTGATTCGGCCGGAGGCTCGGCCAAGGCCGGCAAGGCCGAGGACGCTGCGACGACGAGCGCCGCCAGGGCTACCCTGTTGAACATGGGTTCGACGCTCCTCTCGGGCCGGGTCTATCGGGGGTTGGCGACGAGCTGCTCGATCGCCAGCCCGTCGGGATGATTGTCGTCGTTGGTGCGGACCACGGTCGCGGTCATCATCAGATTCTGGGTGCTGGCCTGCTGGGTGTTCTGGCAGGTCTGCACGATCGGGAACTGGACCTCGTATGCCAGCGCGCCCTCGATCACCAGCGAGCGGCGGATGATGGCGGCCCGCTGTGCCTCGGCGTAGCAGAGCAGCATCGCCTTCTGCAGCTCCGCGAAATTCCCGTTGGTGATGTAGCTGTTGGCGAAGGTGTTCCAACCGGCTTGCGTGAAGTGCCGGCCGGCCGTGTTCAGCTGCACCGGATAGTCGTGATAATTGACGTTGTAGGGTGCCAGGACCGATTTGACCGTCCAGTCGAGCAGCTCGGTGTCGTCGACGATCGGGCTGTCCAGTGCCGTCACCGGCCGCGGCGGGTGCTTGCCGTCGATGAAGAAGTATCGGGGCTGCGGCGGATGCGTCCAGACATAGGCGTCATGGGCGGCGAAACCGATGAGCAGCACGCCCATGCCGATGACCAGGCCGATGCATTTTGTGACGAGCGAGGCCTGGAAGTCCGGGTCGGATAATCTGCGCATGATCGCCGCGTGTTGGTTTTGCATGGGTTCGATCGTCCCTTTGCCTCGCGCGAGTGGCGGTACCAGCTCTCTGCCGGGCACCGAAAATATTTTCGACCAACCGAGATTTTGCTGTTGCCACTCGCGCATCGTGGTGGGCGGCCGGGCGGGTTCAGCCCAGGCCGGCGGTCTTCGCCCGGTATTCGGCGCTTTTCTTGCCTTCATCGCTGATCCGGTTGCCGCAGCGCGGTGCCCAGAAATGCCGGTTCTTCACCGGGCAGAGACGGAGGACATAGCCGGACGCCTTCATGGTGCGTTCGGCCAGCACGGGATCAAACTCGGAGACCAGATCGGTTCGCGCGCGCCGTGGCAGCTGCAGCCGGGTAAAGCGCGAGGCGAGGGCCGAGGCGGTGAGGCCGTGATGGGCCATCGCCGCGGCTATCTCATCCGGGTGTTGCTGACCCCAGACGCGCATCGAGAATTCCAGGTCCAGATCCTTGGTCCAGATCCCTTTCCGGCGCCTCGGCTGCGGCACCTGGACCGGTTTCGCGGCTGCTGCTGGGGCAGCACTCCATTCCGGCACCAGTGCCGAAATGGAGTGCTGCGCCAGCGCCGGGATCTGCTCGGCCCGTGCTGCGATCGGGGCGGCCTCGGTCGGTACTTCGGCGATTTGGGCCGGCTCCGTCGCGTTGGACAGGGCCGGCGGGGCAACCGGAACAACGATCGGCGCTTCGGCGGCGGGAACCGCCGCTACCGGGGCCTCGACAGAGGCTGGCGCCGGCTCGTCCTCAGCAGGGGTTGGGGCCGGCTCGTCCTCAGCAGGGGTTGGGGCCGGCGGTGGCTGGGTGACTGCCCGGCAAACGCCGGGTTCGAGCCGCCGAAGGTGACGCCGGTCGCGCTTGGGCAGGCCGAGACGCCGTGCCTTGGCGGAGACCGCGCCGGGCGAGCGCTCCAGCTCGCCAGCGATCGACACGACCCGGACGCCGTCGACCCAGAATCGGATGAGAAGCTGCACATCCGCGGCAAGCCATGGGCGCTTCCCGCAGGGCCGGCGCATCGGCCGGTCGTGCGGTGTGATCAGACCCAGCTCGACGATCCGGTCGAACAAGGCGTCGCGCGCCAGGCCGAGGTAGAGACAGAGCGCCTCGATTCCCTGACCCGCCCGGATCATGCCGGCAAGGACATGATCCAGCGGAGTCAGCGCCGCGATCAGGGGGGCGACGAACAGCGCTGTCCAGTGCGGGCGCTGGGGAAGTTCGGATACGCCTTGATCGACCGGCGTCACGTGGGCTCTCCCGGGTGGCTGACCGGGATAAGTCTAGTATGTTATAAAGGACAAAATCAACAAGAAAAAGTATATTAAGACAGATATCCTCTCCGGGTCAGCCTTACCCGGGAGAGCGCACGGCCCTCATGCTCCGTTCCCCACCCGGTTCAGCCACGGTGCGACCGCCGGTCACTCGCCTTGGCCAATTCACTGCGGAGCAGTTCCAGCTCACGGCCCTGCGCCTCGTAATTCGACACCAGCCGATCCAGCACCGACTTTATGCCTTCGACGCCCGCCGGAGAATAACCGCCGAGCGACCCGTTCAAGGCCGGGAAGAACCGGCTGATATCCATGCCCAGCGCTTCGGCCAGCTTGGCCAGCGACCAGACGGTCAGATTCTGCCCGCCGGTCTCGACCGTGGTGACGTAGCTCGGCGCGACACCGACGGCCTCGGCCAGCTGCTTCTGGGTCAGCCCCGCGGCCTTGCGCACATCGCGCACCCGCTCGCCGAGCGTCGCCAGGAACGCGTCGCGCGCGCGGGCTTCCTCGGCTTCGCGTTCGTCACGCTCATAGTCGATCTTCTCCATCGCTACCCCCTTCCTGCCCGTCACGGGCGATCTCGGCCGTCGAGTCTTGCGCCCGGACATGAGTAATTCAACCCCTGAATCGGACGGATTGCGAGAGGCAGTCCGATACGGTAATCCGCCTTTTCTTCGAGATGCGGCGTCTCAGTCGCATGGCCGCCACCGATGATATCGGCTTCCATCGTCGGAGGCGCCAAATGCGTATCAGATTGCTCACACTCGCCGTCATCCTGGCCGCCGTCCCGGTTCCGGCCCTCGCGGACTTCCGGATCGTGACGCAGCCGCAGCCGGGCGACACGCCGACTCCGGCACCGCCGGGACAGAAACCGGCCGGGATCATCTCCGAGAAGCTGCCTCCGCCGGAGCCCGAGCCGCCGCGATTCGCCAAAGCCGTCGGATTCGGTAACTCAGTCCCGCTGTCATTCGCTCTGCGGCAAATTGTCCCTCATGGAATAAAAATCATCTACGGCAAAGGTGTCGATTCCGAGGCGCTGATCTCCTGGCAGGGCGGTGCGCCCTGGGACAATGTGCTGCGCAATGCGGTCGCACCGCTGGGACTCCATGTTCGTCTCCAGGACGCGACGGCGCTCATCAAATACTGACGCCACTCGCGCAGCCCCCTGCAAGCCTCCTGGAACCTGATCACCGGGAGATCACAGCCATGCCAGACCTCGCAATAGAATCCGTCCAGTCCTGGTTCGCGGCCGATGCACCGGGCCTCGGCCATCTCGACAGTCTCGCCACGCGTCCGATCGAGCAGGACCCGGCGGTTGCCGCAGCACTTTCCCGGCTGGGGCTCGCCCTGGACGAGGCCCGCTTCCGGGACAGCTCGGCGCTCGACGCCACGCTCGCCGCCGAGCCGGCGCGCTCGATCCTGCGCTCGATCCTGGCACAGCTCGGCATCCACCGCATGACACGGCTCATGGCCTGGCTCGCCGAGTCTCCAGGCGGATCGCTCGTGCTGCAGGGCCTGCTCGACCCGGCCGATCGCCCGGGCGCCGCCGATCTGCTGCGCACGACGCTCGCAGAACTCCACCGCCAGGCTCTGGTCGCGCGGCTTTATGCCGCCGACCGCCTGGAGGCACTTCTCGCCGCCTGCGATCCGCTCCCCGAGGAGGCGACACCATGAAGCCCCGCAAAGCCCTGTCCGTCGCGGCGGCTCTCACACTGGCCACGCCGGCATTGGCTTTCGCCCAAGCGCCGAGTTCCGCCTCGACGGCCTGCAGCATGCTGGCCCAGAGCGCCAGCAATGGTGCGCAGGCCCGTATCGCCGCCGACAATGCCCAGATCCAGCCGCCCAAGAGCGTCACGACGCTGTCATGCATCGACAATTTCTTCAACGGGACGGGACTCAACCTCATCACCAGCCTGCTCGATCCGACGAAGCTGCTGACCGCGGTCGAGGGTCAGATCTGTGCCGCGGTCAAGGCGGAATGGACCAGCCTGACCGGCGGCGCCCAATGCGGGCTGACCATCACCGGCTTCAATCTGGGCTTCGGCGGCCTCGGTGGCGGGAATTTCTGCCCGAAGCTGAGCTTCGGGGGCGGCGGCCCGCCGCTCGGCAGCGTCGGTCTCTCCGGCAATAGCGGTCTCAACGCGAGCGGCAGCCCGACCGTGCCTACGGGCTACACGGTCACGAGCCTCAGCGGGCTCTGGTAAGGATGACTCACATGACCAAGCGATCAAATAGTTTGAGCACCATCGCCGGCATCGCCATAGGCGTGACCCTCTTCGGCATCGTTCCGGCCTATGCCGATCTGCCGACCGTCGACGTGCTCGTCGACGGTGCCGTCAAGGCCTTAGAGAACGCCGCCGTCAATGCCATCGGCCAGGTCGAATCGGCCATTACTGGCCTGCAGACCTCGCTGACTCAGACGCTGAACAACGGCTTCACCCAGAACGCCAATTACAGCAAGGCGCAGATCGGGGCGCACCAGCAGATCACCGATGCCAGCAACACGGTCATGGCCCGCTTCGCCCTCGACACGCGCGCCCGTCAGATCGTCGACGAGCATGTCACCAGCCCGGTGCATTGCGACGCCTTGAACAATGCCGCGGCCGTGGTCGTCTCCAGCACGCAGTCCTGGAAGGTCGCCCAGAGCATGGAGAATGTCAGCGACCCGCGCGGCGAGGCCGCGCCCAACCAGCCGGCCTATTTTGGTGCCGGTCAGGCGGTGCAGGCGGTCAATCAGCTCCATCTCTCGCGCTATTGCTCGCCGACGGAATCGGCCGCGGGCTTGTGCTCGATCTCACCCCTGCCCAATGCCGACCAGCGCGCCACCAGCCTGTTCGCGACCGGCACCTATGACGGCCAGCAAGGCGTCACCGCCGCGAATGATTACGCGACCAATCTGATCCAGCCGGTCGTGCCGGCCTCGCTGCGCGGCGATCAACTGACCTCGGTCGCCGGCCAGGACGCCGCCGCCCGGCGGCGCGAATACAATGCGCGCATGTCGCTCGCCCACAACGTCGTCGATTACGTCATCGCCGCGCAGACGCCCTCGACGCCGCTCAACGCGCAACAGCAGCAGCAGATGCAGAATGAAGGGCTGACCCCGGTCGCCAACGCCTCCTGGCTGGAGGCGCTCACCCTCGATGTCGATCGGCGCTACAGCGACGCCAACTGGGCCGGCCAATTGCAGACCATGCCGCCGGCGACGGTCGAGCGCGAGGTCGCCCTCGAACTGGCCGCCACCAATTACCTGTTGCTGCAGAACTATAAGGTGGCGCTGCTCAATGCCAGTGCTGCGGCGACTGGCCTCGCCCAGCAGACCGAGAAGGACTTCCCGCCGGCAACGCAGATGTCGACGCCGTCGATGTCGTCGAATTGAGAGGGGAGGCCTGCCATGCTCGAACCCCAAGAGACGACAGGCAACGCCAAGAGGCGCGGCCGTTCCCGGCCGGGTCCGCCGGAGCAGGCAGCCCCCGCCTCCAGCGCTCCGGAGACCGCACCCGGCGACGCAACGGCCGACACCGGGACCAGATCCCAAACAGCAGGGTGCCGTCAGCTGAAGGACGTCATCGCCCGGCTCGACGCCGCCGGATTACAGCTCGAGCTGGTCAGCCCGGGTCTCGCCAACAACATCCGACACATTGTGCAGCAGTCCGAGAATCCCGGCCAGGCCGACCAGCCGGCATTCCGGACCCGCGTCGCCTATGCGCTTCTCGACACCGAGAAGCTATCCGGCCCTCTGGCATTGGCCCCTTCCATCCGCGAGGAGTTGACGCGCCTTGCCACGAACGTGCCGGGATTGCAGAACGACCGGGCTCGGGATCTGCTGAACGCGACGACCACCATCGCCGATGCCAGGCTCGCCTCGGATATCCGGGCCGCCGCTGCGGATATCGCGCGGCAGCCGCAACAGAACACGCCCGACATTGAAAGCCGATTGAACGTTCTCGAAAATCGCGCCCGTCTCGCCGGACGCGTCCCGAGCGCCGATGCCGGCTCGCCCGCAGGCGGCAATCCGGCGACTTCGCCAGCCGCCGCCGAGTTGCCGCCGGCAAGCTCGCCTGGCGGAGCCGCCCAGGTTCGACCACCGGAATCGGCCTCGTCGCTGCGCCCGCCGCCTCCCCAACATGATACAAGGCAACCCGATCGGGAGGCGGCCCAGATCGTCGTTCAATCGCCCGGCGCGAACGCGATTCTCACCATCATGGCGGCATTCCGGCGCCCGGAGCCGGCGACGCCGCTTCCCTGGGACGGCCCGCCGGCCTTGCTCGCTGAACGGCACGACCGGTTCGAACAGCAGATCATGGATCCGCGGCGTGGGGATCAATCGCTGCGAGCAGCCGAACGGGCGGGGCAGGCGGCACTCGATGCGCTCCGCGGATTCGGCGCCGGCCCCGGTGCCGAAATCCTGACCAAGATTCAGGATGCCGCCAAGGCCACGCCCGGCGGGCTGGCGGCGGTGCTGTCCGAGATGCGCGACGGTGGGCGCTTCGCCGAGCTGCGGCAGGAGTTCAACAGCGCGCTGGTGACAGAGCAGGGCTTCAGCGCGAGCTACGACCGGGCGGTCGCCGGCCTCGCGCAATATGGCGCTCAGCGGACGGCGATCGAACCGCTCCTCGCCGGCAAGGCCAATGCCGCCAACCTCATCGGCAAATTCGAGAAGCTCGACGCGGAGATTGGCCAGACTGCATCGGCGATCCCCGGAAGAGCCGACGGCAAAAGTGCCCTCGACGAACTCGCTGCCAAGACCCGCGAGATCATCGCCGGGGCGGTCGATACCGTACGAAACGCCTTCGGCCGCTCGGCCGATGCGACCGCGGCACCCTCGCCGAGTCCTGGTGCCGGACCGTAACAATCAGGCGCCCGTCACTCGCGCATCCTGCCCGCATCCTCGCTAGACCCCGACCTATGCGAGGATGCCATGCGCCGACCCAAACTCCTCTTCATCCCCCTGCTGTTCGTGCTTCTGCTCGTGGCCGGCGCCGGCCACGCCTTGGCCCAGACGGCGACGCCGTCCAACCCGAACAATGTGAGTTGGTCGGCGCTCGATCCGGGCACCGACTGGTCGGCCCAGGCGATCCAGAGCGTGTTCCCGGTGAACGGCTCCGCCGCGAATTCGACCGGCAACGAGGCGACCGTGATCGGCACCATCGTCGGCCAATTGACCGGGTTTATCAGTGCCATCGCGATGGCCTTCGTCTGCTACACGAGCCTCGTCAACATCCACCGGGTCGCCGAGACCGCGAATCTGCTCTCGCGCGGCATGAGTTCGCTGTTCCTCGTCCGGATCGGCTTTGCCGCGATCATGATGTTCCCGCTCAGCTCCGGTTTCAGCGCCGGGCAAGCGGCCGTGGTCCAGACCGCGATGTGGGGCATCGGCATGGCGAAATCGGTCTACACCAATGCCGTCCAGGCGATCGGACCGGATTCGATGCTCCTCGCCAACCCGATGATTCCGGGGACCCAGACGGTGGTGCTCAATCTGATGCAGGACGAGCTTTGCCGCGCGCTCGTCAATCAGGCGTCCGGCAACGCCAGCCTCGTGCCCGAGCCGGCGCCGATCAAGAGCACACCCAATCCCGGCGGCATGCCGGGCGGCTTCATCACCTGGTCCTATTCGCTCTCGGCCGGCAACGAGACCGGCTCGCCGGTCTGCGGCACGGTCACGATCCAGCAGCCGAACCAGAATGCTACCAACATCGCCGGCGTCTCGCTCGACATGACCAGCCAGCAGCAGACGATCCTGACCAATGTGCTGCAGAACGACATCCAGCCGGCCGTCCAGAGCGTCGCCGCAAACTTCTGGCTGAACAAGCAGGCCTCGGCGCTGCTGCCGCTGCAAGGCGTCCTACAGAACGCGACCAGCGATTACACCCAGCAGCTGACCAGCGCCGCCACAACGACGATGGCGTCGCTGCGTGCCGGTCTCCAGGCCGATCAGGCCCGCGCCGGCAGTGTCGGGCTGATCCAGAACGAGAACCAGCTCTCGGCCTTGGGCTGGACCTCCGCCGGCGCCTATTATCTGGAATTCGCCCGGCTGAACGGCTCGACCCTGTCCCTCGTCAGCGCCACGCCAAACGTCAACCCGCCGAGCTTCGAGGGGCTGGGGCCGTCGCTCGCCGCTGATCTCGCCCCAATGTTCCAGTCCGAGACGGCATACCTGACCAAGCTCGCCACATATATCCAGACCAATGACGGCATCGACGCACCGGGCGGCAATGCCGATCTCTTCTCCGGCGCCACGCCGGGCGAGGACGGCGCCAGCGCGCTCGAGCAGGTGTTCCGCCGCATCCATCTGACCGAGCGGATCACCTATCTCTTCGCCAACGCAATCTCGCCGGCCAACCAATGGCAGGACCCTTTCGCCGGGCTGATGCAGCTCGGCCACGAAATGATCCTGACCTCGATGACCGCCCTCGGCGCCGCCGGGCTCCTGTCCTCGACCACCGGCACTGCCGCGGCCACCGCCTTCAATATTCTCACCCTCGACTGGCCAGCCGCCGGGGCCGGCATCGTCGCCCACCTCATGATGCAATTCCTGGCGACCCCGATCTTTCTCGCCTGCATGGCGATCCTGATCCCCGGACTCGTCATCGCCTTCGTGCTGCCCATGATCCCCTGGGTCATGTGGATGGGCGGGGTCGCGGGCTATCTGATCCTGGTCTGCGAGGCGGTCGTCGCCGTGCCGCTCTGGATGCTGGCGCACATGACCTTCGAGGGCGACGGCCTCCACGGCCGCGCCGGCGAGGGCTACAGCCTGATCTTCAACGCGCTGTTCCGGCCGACCCTGATGCTGCTCGGCCTGTTCCTCGGATACTTCGTGTTCGACGCCATGTCCTGGCTGATTCGCGAAAGCTTCGGCATCGCCGCCGGCTTCGTGCTCCAGAACGGCTGGCTCGTGACCAATCTGCTCGGCATGTTCGTGCTGCTGTCGATCTACGTCACCATCCACATCGTCGTCGCCTTGAAATCCTTCCAGATGATCGCACTTATCCCGCATCATCTGCCGAAGCTCATCGGCTTCGCGGCGGCGAGCCGAGTGGACATCGACCAGTTCAGCAGGGATGCCGCATTGGTCGGGGTCGATGGCGCGTTAAACACTGTTAGCCAGAGCGTGCGACCTACCGCGTTGGGAAGAGCGATGGGGGGTCAAATGGGATCGCAAGGCCCGTCTGGAAACACCCTGCCTCCGCCCCGCCGAAATTTGCCTCCGGCCTTGTCATCCGAAAATCGTGGAACCGGTGAAGGTATGGACAGTACGTTGAGCGCTTCGACCGACGTCCCAGGTGGCACTTCGGAGAGTTGAGATGTCTGACGAGATGGACGGCAGCAGCGGATTTAGTCCCTTTCTCTGGTATAAGTTGGGACAGTCTTCAGCCAGAGCCTCTGAAGACATGGGCGAACTTGCGGCGCTCGTCCAAAGAGGTTTTGCGCCGCCGCAAGTCGTCGTCGATCGCGACAGGGCAATCGCCGAAGTCTATCGCCTTGACAACGAACTGCGGGTCGCCAACGAATCGATCCAGCGATTGAATGACCACAGTGCGAAGGTCGAAGCGCTTCTCGCAGCCCGGAACGGTGAGATCGCCGAACTCCGCGCCCGGAACGGCGCCCTGCAAAGGGACATCGACATCGCGGTCAAAGCCTACCACGACAGCGCGACCGAATACGATGAACTGGTAAAACGGGTCGTCGCGCATTCTCGCAAAGAGAATCCCTGACGGACCGGTCGCCGGAGCCACTCGCTCAGCCCTGGCGCATGATGACGTCTCCCAACGGGAGACCATCATGCGCCTCTTCATTCCTACCGCAATCCTGTCCCTGGCGACCATGCTGTCGGCCTGCAGCTCCGGCAATGTCAAGACCGCGGCCGACTATGATGCCCCGGCGGCTCCGCCGGTCCAGCACCCGAACTACGATCCCTACGCGGCCTACGGTCAGGCCAATGCGACCTGGCAGCCGCCCGTCGCCGACCGCAACGGAACGATCGTCAAACCGCATGAGCCATCGACATCGCTCGACCGGCCGGACTACGAACATGCCCCCTGGGCGACCGGCACCGGGGCCGCCTCGTCTGCGGCACCCCAGGGAACGTTCTGACGCGGCCGGCGAGCGGCGGGACCGAGGTAGGGCGCGGCGTTCCAATGACCGCATTGCGCCAGCAACAGAACTTGGAACTATTCCAGAAAGAAAAGCTCCGCCGAGGTCCCCGCTCCTATGCACCTCGGCTTGAAACCGGCCGGGTGATCTCCTGGAGGGCTCCATGCATCAGGGGTCGCTGAAGACGCGTTTGTGGCTCTGCCCGCTCGGCCGCTGGTGGTGGAAATCCGGCGCCTGGTACCCTTGATGGCACCGGGCTGAACGGCGAGGTCGGGCATTGACCCGACATCTGCCGCTTCCCATTTCCGTGCAACACTCTGGGTGCTCTCCTTCAGCAGCAGAGCCGCTAGCGGGACCTGACCGGTTATTGGGCAAAATCATGGATTTTTACGAGAGCGACATACAGGCGAGCTACCCTGACAAGTTCGTCTGTTCGGACTGCTTCGAAGATGACCATCTGAAGTCCTTTATTGACGACAGCGTTGAGAGTCAGACCTGCAGTTATTGCGGCAAGCGCAGCCGAAGCAAAAACATCGCAGCTCCCATTAATGCGGTTATCGAGCGCATGTTCGAGGCCATCTCACAGCGTCACGGCGAGGCATGGGCGTCGGGCTGTAGCTGGGACAATGAAGATGACCGGTATATGAACGACACCTGCGATACCGACGATCTCCTCCAGGACTACGTGGAGCTATCCAACGATCAATCCGGCGAGCTTTATCAGAACATTCGCGACGCATTCCCGTCGTGGGACTGGAGCAGCACAGAGCCCTGGTCGGCGACGGAAACCGAGGTGTTGCAATGGGGATGGGAGCGGTTCGTTCATGCGGTTAAGTACGAGCGACGCTTCTTCTTCACGCGCCGGGGAAAACAGGAGGAGGCTGATCGTGATCGGGAAGACCTTGATCCAGCCTCGCTGCTTGACCAATTTGGGCGGCGATGCGCGAACAATGGACTGATTGCAAAGATCCCGAAGGGCACGCAAATTCTGCGATGCCGTCCCCGGCAGCGTAAAGCAGAGAGATTCAGCAAGGCGCGGGAGCTCGGGCCGCCCCCGCGCCGGATCGCCAAACAGAATCGGATGAGCCCGGCCGGCATTCCGATGTTTTATGGGTCCGACGACAAAACGACGACGCTGGCGGAAATGCCCGAGCTGCCAAGGTTCTATGCCATCGCGTCCTTTGAAACCCTACGAATATTGCGGGTGCTCGATCTCACGAATGTCAAACCGCCCAGCATCTTTGATATGAGTGATCGAGCCGATTATGACTGGCTGGTGTTTATGGGCCACTTCCTGAGGGACTTCTCCAGCCCTATCGAGCGTGATGACCGCGTCCACATCGACTACGTGCCGACGCAAGTCATCACCGAGTATCTCCGGGATCTGGAACTCGATGGCGGGCGGCTCGACGGCATCAAATATCGTAGCACCCGCAATAAGGGCGGGGTTTGCTATGTCCTGTTCATTGACGAATACGGCGTCGCGCCTCGGGACGGAGATCTATGCCCGGGAGATGTCCAAGACGAACAATGGCGCAAGCCTAAGACTGGGTACACCCTAAAGCTTCGAAGCATTACTCATCACACGCAAAAGCTTGCTCAGGGTGGAGGTTGAGTCGTCTCGGCTTCGCGGTGCGGAGCGATCATATCACGGCATCGTGGGACGTCCGCTTCCAGCGGTCGCCACCTACGTCGATAGATGGCCGACTTGCGGTCGATTCAGGACGTTGACAGATGGGTATCAAGCGTATGACTTTCACCACTGGCTTTTAATGAAATCGACGAAGGCGCGGAGCGATGCCGGCAAATTCCGGCGGTCGCGGTAGTAGAGAAACGGTCCCGAGAACTCTGCCACCAAGGCTCCAGCACCGGCACCAGCGTGCCGCTGTCGATCGCCGGACGTAGCCAGTCCTCAAAGAGGCGGAGACGCCACCCGCCCGCGCCCCATCGCGAAACCCGCCGACCTTGGCCACCGAGACGAAGGTGGAGAGATCGTTCAGCTCAGTCGCCATTGTCCATAATCCCGAACGGGCCGTACCGATTATCAGGTGTTATCGCGCATCGTCCGGATGGCCATATTGCGGTTTCAGCTCAGGGGACCAGCACATGACCGATATCACCACCGCTTTTCAGCTTTGCGACCGCAGCGTAAACCGCATGGGCTATGGCGCGCGATGCAGCTCGCCGGCCCCGGCGTCTTCGGGCCGCCCAAGGATCGCGCCGCCGCCCTGGCCGTGCTGCGCAAGGTGGTGGCGAGCGGGATCAACCACATCGACACCAGCGACTTTTACGGCCCCCACGTTACCAACCAGCTGATCCGTGAAGCGCTCTGCATCCCTACCCGGACGATCTCGTCATCGTGACCAAGGTCGGGGCGGTACGCGGCGCCGACGCCTCCTGGATCCCGGCGCTCACGCCAGCCGATCTCACAAGCGCCGTTCACGACAATCTGCGCAACCTTGCGCTCGATGCGCTCGATGTCGTCAATTTGCGGGTCGGCGGGATCCACGGCCCGAGCGAGGGCTCGATCCAGGCGCAATTCGCCACGCTGGCCGAACTTCAGCGCCAGGGCTTGCTCCGCCATTTGGGCTTGAGCAATGTGACGTCGGCCCAGCTCGAACAGGCTCGAACAGGCGCTCGGCATTGCCGAGGTCGTTTGTGTGCAGAACCACTACAATCTCGCTCACCGCGACGACGACGCGTTGATCGACGAGCTGGCGGGGAAGGGCATCGCCTACGTGCCGTTCTTCCCGCTCGGAGGCTTCACGCCGCTGCAGTCGTCAACCCTGTCGGCCATGGCAGCGAGGCTCGGCGCAACCCCGATGCAGGTGGCGCTCGCTTGGCTGCTCCATCGTGCGCCCAACGTTCTCTTGATCCCGGGGACGTCGTCGCTGGCCCATCTGCACGAGAATCTCGATGCGGCCGAACTCGCACTGTCGGACGAGGTGCTCGCCGGACTCGACGCCATCGACTGACCAGAACTTCATCGAGTGCCGAACGCTACCTCGGGGGATTCGGCCCTCTATGGAACCTGTCAGATTCAGCAGAGTCGCTAAAGGTTGACTCCGGTCGGCCCAGCGCCGGCCGTTGGCACGATCAGTTCGGCCAGAACCCGCTCGCGGTCGTCAGATACTCTGCGGCAGTGGCGAGCCGCCGCTCCCGAAGCTGGAAATTCTGGAGAGCGCTGCGAAACGACATCAGGAAAAACGCAGCGCAGAACGGCAGGAACTCCAGCAGCGGCAGCAGATGCGACGCGGTGAGCGGTGCGGTAACCGTTCGGAACAACAGCAGCAGGAAGAAGACCCAGCCGAGGCTGAATGCCAGATAGGCGGCGCGCGCGGCCTCGCGCTGCCGGTTCGAGAGCAACGCGTCGAGGCTCGCGACAGTCATCGCATGGGCAAATGCCGTCGCCTCCATGTCGATCCTGCGATCGTCGAGGAAATGCAGCCGGCCGTCGCGCACCCCGCCGGCCCGCAAGCGGCGTGCGAGATCGCCGATCAATCGGCCGTTCTGGACAATCAGATCGCGCGGAAAGGCCGAGAACGGATTCATCGTCAGGCCCAACGTGGCCCGCAGAAATCCCTTCCTCTGCGCGCCAGCGTTCTCGCCTTTTGTGGTTGCCTCGTCGGGGCGCCGACGCCCGGTTTTCGATGAGTGGTTCATCGCTCAGCCCCCAAGGACGAGATTACCGCGTTCATATCCGCCGGAAGCCCGTCGATACGGCCTTCCGTACCATCCGGTTTCTGCCACAGCAGCGTCGGCGTGCCGCGAACCCCGACTGCGCCGGCGGCTGCCATGTTGGTGCGAAGCTTCAGCTCGGCCGCCGGATCGGGAACCCCGGTCAGATTGCCGGCACGCCAGGCGGCAACCATTTCGGCCGGCGCCTTGGTCAGCATCGCCAAGGCACTCTTTGTGCTCTCGCCATGATTCTCGTCATCGATCACGGCGAGCGGGATCACCGCCAACTGGACCTTTTTCGCCTCGACCAGCGGCTGGAGCCGCGCCATCGCCTGGATCGAGAACGGGCATTTGGGATCGACGAACATCCATAATCGTGGGGCCGAGGCGTAACCATAGGAGCCGAACACCGTCTCGCGGGCCAGCGCGAGGGCGGAGACGATCGACGGTTGCGACGGTTGCGCCGAGATCCGATCCGCCGCGCCGCCATCACTACCAATCTCGATGGTGGGGATGGTCCCGGCGATCGGTGTCACCTGCTCGCGCGTGAGATTCCGGCCGGTCGCATCCCACATGACGCCGGGGATCAGCCTTTCGCCGTCCGGCGTCGCATAGAGCACTTGGAACTCCTGGCCATTCCGGACGAAGTACCCGGCCAACCCATGGATCGTGCCGAGCGCGGTCACGCGATCGCCGGCGGCGCGTTTCAGCTGCTCGACGGAGAGATCGGCCTCGAGCCCGGCCACGATCGCCTGCCCGTCGGGCGCCAACTGCAGGATGATGAACTGGTCGCCATGAAATGCCGCGACGCTGCGAATGCCGTGCCCGGTGCCGATTTCGCTCAGAGTCGCGCCCGAATCCGCGATGTGCTTCAGCACGGGCGCTTGCTCGATCTCGGACGCCGAGAGCGAGGGCAACCGGGCCGCCTCGCTGCTCGGCGCCGGGGCCGGGGCCGGCCCCGATATGGCGGCCGGGGGGACGGTGGCTGCAGTCTGGGTCTCGGGTGCAGGCTGAGCCGCCGGTATCACCGGCGGCTCAGCCGTCCCGGTCAGCCCGTCCGGCATCGCACAACGGACCGGGGCCGCCACGCCGAGGGCCGGGCTCAAAAGCAAAAGCAGGGGCATGAGTGACAAGCGCATGGAGACCTCCGTTGTTCCTGAAACGGAGGTTAGGCCGTGGCCACGCGAGTGGAGACGGAACGCCGGCCGTGCCACTTGCGGCCGCCATTCCCCGGATCATTCGAACTGTCGGAGCGGGGGAACCCTTCCTCGCCTGAATTCCCCCATTTGTCTGCAATAGGGCCAGTATATGTATATCAATAAACAAATTTTGTTATGTTTTATAATGCGATACATCCAATCGTGAAATGCAGGAGTTATGCGAGCTTCCTAGTCTCCCTGTTTCTGCTCCGGACGGTGCCGCCAGCGACGCCATAAACCGAAGAGCCGTCGGAGGCGCTCGGTGCGAAAACGCCTTGGTCGTCTACCCGGCACGGTTCCGCCCGCCATGATCTCGGCATGAGCGGCCCGAATGAGAGCGGTGAACTCCCTGCTCTCGGTATAAAAGCAGGCCGTGCGCTCTATTACCTCAAGCAAGGCAATGCGCTCGTCGATCGTCGAGGGGCGCAGTTTGGCCAGGGCCGCAACGGCCGCCTGGATCTGCTTGCCAAGATTGGCATACCGGAAGCGATTGCTGCGGTCCTTGATCGAGAGAGACGGGGCTTCATCCGCCACTCTTATGGCGTCGCCCAGTTCTTCGTACTCTGCCATCAGGCCGAGCGTACTGCGCAGCAACGCAGAAACGCTCGCGGGCATTTCCCGCTCGTCTCCGCTTCCCGGCCCAGCCGATGGCACCTTCCCCAACCGGTTACCCGGAAGCGGCTCGACATTTCCCATTTCGTCCTCCAGTCAGAGACGATACCTCTCAATGGAACGGATCGAGGCACAGAGCCCCTTGCGTGTTTCGGATCTCGAAACCGAAAGGTGCTTGGGAATGAACTTGTCGTTACCTCATCCTCGCGGAGTCTCCCGTCTTGCCAATTGGCCGGCCCCTTGCTCACGAGCAGTGCAACTGCATCGGCATGTATTTATTGTTCGGCGAAAACCGCACCGGGCCGATCGGGGTTCGATATTGGCCCCTCCTACAAAGCCTGACATCAGACATTACGCGGTAGAAAATCAAATAGACGCGAAGTCCGCAGACGAGCGCGACGCAATTACAGATCGGTCTACTTTCGCCACGACAACCCGTCAGGATGATCACGGCCGTGACGGTTGTGCGGGGCTCTACCTCGGGCTTGATTGGCGGGATATCGCGCAGCCCCGTGATCGTCCCGAGCGGCATCCTGGCAGGATCACCGACCGCCCTGCGACCAACTGCCCCAGCTTCCTCATCCAGATCCAGGCCGCTCGAATATCGCTCGTCCATCACTTCCCTATCACCCTGCTCTCGGACACTCCCATGCCGCCCACCGCGACAGGCCGGACGATCGCCCCAAGTAGCGCCCGTTGCGCCCCGAGGCGGCGAGGCGGCGAAGAATCCCCACAATCAATTCGAGTCCTCCTGCAGGTTTCCCCTGCTCCGGTGCAAATGGGAAATTCGCTTTTCGCCTCTGAACGGCGTCCCCAAGTTTGTGCCGATACTCATTCGCATTCGTGTCAAAAATTTGACCTGATCGCGGTATCCGATGCAGCCTGATCACGCCGCAGTTGTGCCTGCGACAATCCGCGCCAGCTGACGTTGCCGGGCGGAGGGGCGGATCCAACGTCTGTTGAGTCAGGGCCTGAAGGCGTCCCGCGGCCGATGATCGTTCAGCACGCCGCGGCGCCGCGATCCACAGCCGGCGGCTCGACGACCCGGCTGGAGAACCGCATGCGGTGTGTTCCTTCAGTCGGCTGTCTGCACAGCCACGACATCGCCGGCGCATTATGCCGAAGTGACGAGACCAAGAGAGCAATTATTCCACATTTAGGACTCGCCGCGTCCGATCACCGCGCGTCGCCTGCCGTGTTACTTCGCATCTACTGATTTGCAGATCTGATGCGTCGGTTCGCCGGCCGATGTCCACGGGGCAGGGTCTGAATACACGAGACCACGACTACATTTCCTTGACCGCAGGTACGGCGCAGAACACTGCCCAGTCGGTCATAAGCAGCCGGCGCTTTTCGAATAGATCGCCGCGCCTATACGCGGCCTCGACCTTGCTCTCGAGCGCATGGGCGAGGGCTTGCTCGACAACCTCGCGCGCATACTCAGTATGCTCGGCGGCCCAATCTCGAAATGTCGACCGAAATCCATGTGTTGTCAGGTCCCCTCGTTCCATTCGGCGCAGAGTCGCCAACAACGCCATGTTGCTGAGCGGCTTGCCGGGCCTGCCGCCGGGGAAGACCGGCGCACTCGGCTCCACGCGGGCACTCAGCTTCGCCATCGCATGAAGGATCTCGGTCGTTACCGCCGAGAGCGGAACCCGATGCTCCTTTCCGGCCTTCATTCGCTCGGCAGGAATCGTCCAGATTTTCTGGTCGATGTCGATTGCGTCCCATGTCGCGCCGATCGCCTCACCCGTGCGGGCCGCTGTCAGAATGGCAAATTCCAGAGCCCTGGCACCGATACCATCCTGGCGGCGCAACTCCGCCATGAACACTCCAATCTCGGCCCAGGGCAGCGCCGCATGGTGCTCGACGCGCCGGACCTTTGATGTCTTCGGCAAGAGATTATCCAGGTGCCCGCGCCAGCGGGCCGGATTCTCGCCCGTTCGCCAATCTCGCGTCCTGGCGTAGTCAAGAACCGCTTCTATCCGCCCACGGACCCGGCTGGCGGTTTCAGGCCTGGCGGTCCAGATCGGCTGGAGCGCGGCCAAAACGTGCTCGGTCTCGATATCATCAACCGGTATCTCCCCGAACCGCGGATAGGCATATGTTTCCAGCGTGTTGGCCCATTGCTGGCGATGCTTTGGATTGCGCCACCCGGCCTCATGAGCGGCCATATAGAGTTCGGCCGCGGCCTTGAATGTTTTCTGTTTGAGGTCTCGTTCTTCCTTTGCCGCGTTAGCTGCGGCTTTCTCCGCGTCACGCTGCGCGAGCGGGTCTATGCCTGCCTTCACAAGTCGCATCAGCTCAGCAGCTTTGCCGCGCGCTTCGGCCAGTGACACGGCGCCGCGCTCGCTGCCGGCTCGGCCGAGCCCCGCCTCGCGCATCCGCCCGGCCCGAACCCACCGGAAGACCCAGAACCGCGATTCGGGAGATCGCACCAGGAGGTAGAGCCCGTCGCCGTCGCAATAGCGTCCAGGTCCGGCTGTCCTGACCTTTGCCGCCGATAGGCCAGTCGCGCGCTTGGGCATTTCCGGTGCTCCTTCGGGGAAAAGGGGAGGTCAATATCATCCCCTATTCTGTCCCCTATTAATATCGCCGAACGGGGGCGCGTGCAAGCGGAAGCATGCGAAAGTGGAAGTGACAAAAGGTCTTTTATTCCAATGTCTAATGGGTGATCTGGCGGACGGCGGCGAAAGAGGGCGATCACCTCTTAGGCGGACACCCTGTCCGCCACTTCAGAACAGAACTGCGAACGCCGGGTGTAGCCGGCTTTACGCCAGCCGCGGCTGTCAGCGTCTGAAGCAGATTACTTTTCGAGCCGATGATGCGGACCTCGCGGTCAGCGACCTCGACTCGCTGCGCTAGCGCGCGGAGATGGTCGCGGCGATAGCCGCCACCGCCGATCCTGATGCGCTCACGCGCCGTCTTGGCGAACCTCTGGACCATTTGCGGCGTGACGGCTTGTTGCGTTGACGACACCAGCATTGCGGTCGCCCGCGCGGCGTCGGCTCGCGCCTGGTCGCGGATCGCCTTGAGGCTCGCGACACGCTCCTTCAGCGCTGGGTCGTCGAGATCGGCAACGCCGGTCTCGATGGCGTCATAGAGCCGCTTGACCCGTACGTCGGTCTCGGCAGCGCGCTTGTTCAGCTCGGCGATATGCTCGCGGCGGCGCTCGGCGCGCTCCTGCCGGCGGTCGAGGACGGACGCCAGAATCTCCTCGAGCCGCTCCGGCTGGAGCAAGCGGTCGGCGATGTGCTCCGCGACGAGGTTATCGAGCTTGTCCATCGGGATCGACCGGCCCTTGCAGCCCGCCTCGCCCTGCCGCGCCTTGATCGAGCAGGTGTAGTAGCGATACCGCCCTCCTTTTCCGGTCCTGAGCGTCATGGCGCCCCCGCAGTCGGCGCAGAAGCAGATGCCGGTAAGGAGGGTTGGGCCGCTCACGACGCGCGCCGGCGTGACCTTCGGATTGCGGCTGCGCAAATGTGCCTGCACGGCGTCGAACGTCGCATGATCGATTAGTGGCGGCACTTCCACGGTCACGATCTCGCTGATGGGCTTCAGCGCCTTGTTCTTGGCGCGCTTGTTGAACTCGTGCCGGCCGACATAGGTCGGCCGCGTCAGAATGCGGTGAACCTGGCCGACGCCCCAGCGCCCGCCGTCGCGGGTGAAGATGCGACGCTGGTTGAGATAGGCCGCGATGTTCTTGACGCCCATCGGCCCGGACATGCCGTCGCCTTCCAAGGCGAGGCGATAGATCAGCCGCACTGTGTCGGCGTGAAGTGGATCGATTTCCAACTTCTTCTTGACCTTCGCGCCGCGCTGCTCGGCCGCGACAACGCGGTAGCCGATCGGCGGCAGCGATCCGTTCCAGAAGCCTTGCCGCGCGTTCTCCTTCAGGGCGCGCAGGACGTGCTTGGCGTTTTCCTTCGATTGGTACTCGTCGAACAGCGCCATGATCTGCCGCATCATGACGTGCATCGGATCGTCGCCCATCTCCTGCGTGATCGACACGAGCCTGACACCGTTCTTCGCGAGCTTGCGGACGTAGAACTCCAACTCGAAGTGATCGCGGAAGAAGCGCGAGAAGCTGTGGACGATGACGATATCGAAGGGCGCGGGCTTGCTTGTGCCCGCCTCGATCATGCGCTGGAACTCGGGCCGACGATCGTTCGTGGCGGACGCGCCGGGCTCGACGTAGGTCTCGATGAGCTGGTAGCCGCGCGATGCGCAATACGCCTCGCCCTGACGCTTCTGATCGGGAATCGAGACATCATGCTCGGCCTGCCGCGCCGTTGAGACACGCAAGTAAAGGGCGGCGCGCAACGGCACGGTCATTGCGATTGTCCTCTCAGATCATCTATGCGGCCCGAACAGTTCATCGAAGAGATCGCCGAACCATGCCTCGAACACATCGAGCTCGGCGTCGGTGATCGGCACACGCTCCGGCCAATCGTCCGTGACCGTCCACGCCTCGACATCATGCTTGGGCGGGCGCCCGATGCGCGGCCAGGGCTCCGGCTCGATGTAAAGATCGTCAGGCAGCAAGCCCAAACTGGCGCGTGGTCGAGACATCCCCGCAGTATCGCGCCGCTCGGCCCGTAAGCGAATGACCGATTTCTATCCGCCAGCGCCCTTCTCCTTCCCGGCAAATCGGTAACGATGGGAGCGCTTGCGCTCATTTCGGACCTTGATCGCTTGGCGAGCCCTCGCCGGGCCGGCGACAGGCGGTCAAGGCCGAAGCCGCGAAGCGGTGGCGCGGAACGCGCCAGCCTTGACGGGCTGGCGGCGGTCCGGCCTGCTCGCGCCCAAGCGGTCATGGTTCAGCTTGCCTTGCGCGAGAGCGTGAGCGGCAGGTCCAACTCCACGCGGTCGTGCATGACCTTGGGCGTGATGCGGCCGCGCTCGCCGCGTTCGAGGCGGACCAGGCCGTAGCCTTCCATCGTCCGCAGCGTGCGCGACAGGTTCGACTTCGCCTTGCCGGTGATGCGTGCCAGCTCGTCCAGCGAGCCGGGCGCCTTCTCCGCGATGACGCGCAGCAGTTCGCGGTTGCCGGCCGACAAAACTTTGGCGAAGGACTCGGTCGAAGTGAACCAGACCTTGGGCTCATCGGCCGCCACACGACGCTCGCCGCGCGCAACGGCCATGGTGCGCGCCTTCATCTCCGTATAGCTCGCGATGCCGACCTTCAAAGTGGTCATGGGATCACTCCTCTCTCGCGCAACACCGCGTCCACCGTCGCCCAGAAGTCGGCGAGCAAGGTCGCCGCGTCCCGGTACTCATAGGGCCGGATGCTTCGCAGCCGGTGGCGATGGTCCTGCGGTTCGCCGCGCCTTTGCCGCGCGACCGGATGGGCGTTGTCGAAGCCGACCAGTCGCTCGCCCTCCGGCCCATGCAGCGTGAGCGAGTAGTCGATGCCATGTGGCTTCTCCGACGACACCGGCACCCGCGTCACCACGAACCGGACCCAGTGGCCGCCCTCCGGGTCCACCACGAGAACCTGCCCGTCGAGGTCGAGACGCACATCGAGGGTCGGGTCACGCGGCTCCGTCACGGCATATAGTTATCATACTGAAGCAACGCTGGCAAGGGAGAGAGCTTCGCGGTCTCCCGACAGGCCGATGGCGCTCGGCGTATTGATATCATTGATCTTTTGGCCGGAAGCGCCAGCAGGGGGTGTCCGGCGGGAGTCCAATAATCTCAATCTCTTCAGCGACATCCGACCAGCAGCCATCCGGCCTTTTCCCTTGCCGTCCAACTTCCGCAGAGACCAAACCGCCCGAGAGCAGCGATGGATGGCGCAAACGGCATTGATATCGTTAGCAAATTCCCACAAAACGCCAGCAGGCCCTTCCGGCGAGAACGCTATAAGTCGTTGATCAGACGAGCAAAAAAAGCCAACGACAGCAACGCTTTTATCTTGCCGTCCGTCCTGCTCTAAGAATCCCCGTGCCACACCTACGCTGCGGTACGATGAGACGAAGGGGCGAATGAACGCGTCAACGTCAATCCCGCCGTATGTTGACGGGTAGAACCAGACAGGAATCGGGGGCGGTCTGTGCGCGATCAATATGCCGGCGACGTCAGCGATGTTCTGAAGTTTGCATTTTTGCGAGCGCTTGCTGGCAGCGATCGCACGCTCGGGGTCGCGTGGTACTACGCACCGTGGGACGACGGACGTGTTGATGGACGACACCTTGAATGGCGGGACGAACCGGCTTGGCGTCAACTCGACGCGCAACTTCACACCGCCCTTTCCACGCTATCGGAGCGCAGTGTCGCTGCACTGGAGCGGGCTACCATTTGGCCGGAAGCGACCGTATTTCATCGCGAGCCAGTCCCGTCCCGTCTCCTGCGGAGTGCATGGAAGATGCAAATGCGCGCCGCTTTGGATAGCGCCAATCTTGTGTTCCTGGACCCAGATAACGGGCTCGGGGCCGAGACCGAAAAGCACGCGACATGCTCGGAGATCGATCTCCTTCGACGGCCCGGACGTGCGATCGTCTTCATCACTTTTCCCGGACGAACCATGCAGCACAATGCACTCGCACAGCGATTGCACAAGCAATTGAGCGCGCAGACCGGTGCCAAGGAAGTTGTTACACTGCGGACCAATGTCTCCGTACCTGCCGCCGAACGACCGCGTTCTTTTGTGCAGCGCCAGCGTTGGTTTACGGTCATCGATCCGGACGCCGAACTGATCGCCAGAGCGCGCGCGTTCGCCAGCAATCTCACATGCATTCCGCGTGTCCGGGCGGTGTTGGATGGTATCACATGAGCTTTCGGGGGACCCAGAATCCATGAGTGCGTCAGTTTTGGACCCGCAGCTTTCTAGCGAACTGAAGGCTGCGCTTGACCGTGGATTGGCGTCCGGAGAAGTGATGACGCCCACGCAGATCGAGCAGCAAACCGCGCTGTTCCGTGATCGCTTCGGACCTGCCGTGCTACGAGGTCTGGACGGCGAGGCCCTGTTGCGGCTGATGCACGGACGCGAGAGCAGCGAGTCCAGGTGCCTTGCATATTGGCTGGAGTTCAAGAACGACGACGAGTTCACTGGCAACCGGTTCGGGGGAATAGGTGGCGGCTCTGCCCTGAAGTTTGGCATCTTCCAGCGCCAAAGCGATGGCGCCTGGATGACCGGGTCGCCGCTGACGCAGCAAGCTCTGTCTCTCGAAGATGCCATCGCGATTGCGCGAACGCAGCGTGACGAACTGCTAGCCGGCGCCGAAGTGCTGACATCGTTAGATGCCAGTGACACGTCGGATACGTCATACGCCCAGCTTCAGACCGCGATGGAAAAGGCGGCGCCAAAACTGTCCGGGGACGGGTGGGCTCACAAGTATTGGTTCCTGATCAATCCCGACCGGCTCGATGACTATCACAGCCCCCGTTATCAGCGATTTCACCTGTTCAAGCTGTTGCAAATGCCGCCCGATAAGATCGGCATCTTGGATGGCAATGCACCGCGTTTTATCTGTGCTGGCCGCTTCATTAGTGCTGCGCGCGAGCTTGGCGTGCCGGTTACGACACTGAACACGATCCTGAACCGGCGCGACGGTGCAATCCATCGCTATTGGCGCATAGGCACGACTGAAGGGGACACAGGTGAAAGCCATTGGACAGCGATGCGTGACGGAGGCTTCGTTTCCATCGGTTGGTCGGAACAGGTTCCAGACTTGACGGAAGTTATTGGCCAGGAGAAGGCCGCTGCGAAGAATCAGATACGGGAGTGGCTTCTCCCCGGATATCCGAATAACGCTGGCGTGGCATCGCGCAAAGCCGGCGAGATCCTGAATTTCGCGTCGGAAATCGCTGAGAAGGATTTGGTGCTCGCTTGCGAGGGGCAGACCGTGCTCGCGGTGGGGCGCGTGAGCGGGCCTTACGAATACGATCAAAACCTTGGCTTCCCGCACAAGCGGCCGGTGGAGTGGCTGCTGCTCGATTCGTGGCGTTTGCCAGATCAGGAAGGGCCGCGCACCACGGTCTACGAACTCGGGAGGAGCGCAGCCAACCTCCTTGAGCTTGAGCAGCGGCTGTACCGAAGAGACCCCGCTGCGGTGCCCGTCGTGCGCCCGGTGACGGCGGAAACCAAGCCCGTGCCCGCCGCTTTGGCACCGCTCGATCAATTCTCCGCAAGGGTCGAGGCAATTCTGCGACGCAAAGGCCAGGTAGTGCTTTATGGCCCGCCGGGCACTGGTAAGACCTACCGTGCGCTGGCTGTCGCCAACGAGCTTGCGGCGCGCCATGCATTCCAGAAGAACTTTGCCGATCTCACCCAGCCGGAGCGCACGATAGTCGCGGGTGGTGACGGCCTAGTACGCATCTGCACCTTTCACCCTGGTTGGGGTTACGAGGACTTCATTGAAGGATTACGGCCTGCGACTATTAACGGCCAAATGGTTTTCGAGCCTCGCGATGGCATCTTCAAGCGCCTTTGTCTCGATGCCGCCAAGCAGGCGAACAGGCAATTTTTCCTTGTTTTGGACGAGATCAATCGGGGTGACCTGCCACGCATCTTTGGCGAACTGATCACAACGATAGAGTACGACAAGCGGGACAGACAAATTAAGCTACCGATTACTGGTTCGTCCTTCGCCGTGCCGCGCAACGTCTTCCTTATCGGCACGATGAACACCGCTGATCGTTCGATTTCTCTGATGGATACCGCGCTTCGGCGACGCTTTGGATTCGTCGAATTGATGCCGGATAGCGCCTTGTTGGCGGGACGAAAGGCAGGCGGGCTGCTGCTTGGCGCTTGGCTGGATGCACTAAACACGCGGTTGCGCCGCCACCTCAAGCGCGATGCTCGCAATCTACAGATAGGGCATGCTTACTTGATGCCGCCTCAGCCGATCACGTCTGTGGCAGAGTTCGCTCGCGTCCTGCGCGATGACATTATCCCTTTGCTCGAAGAATATTGTTACGACGATTTTGCCACCCTGAGAGACATCCTCGGGGGTGAGCTGGTCGATGCAGAAGCTGGGCGCATACGCGAAGAGATGTTCGGTGCAAACCGGGAAGGCGATCTAATCCAAGCCGTGTCATTCGAAGAAATGCAGCCACTTGTCCTTGACCAGGAACCAACAGAGAGCCCGCTAATCAGCGAGGCTTCTGATCTCCCTGCTGATGACGGCGAGGGCCAGGATGACTCCGACACGGCGGCCTGACGACACGCCTCGATTCGTCGTCGAGCTAACTGAATGGGATCAGGTCGGCCCCGCACAGGACTCGCGCTTGAAGGGGTGTTCGCTGGCAGGCGATCCTCAATCCCGCCGACTGGCCGAGACATTGCGCGGGCAGCTGGACATTCGGGAAGGATATGAAGGTCTGGAGATCACGAGCACGTCGTTCGTCGGACGCGTCGACGTAGGTCCGGTGCGCATCGCGATCACGCCGAAGCTGCCGGCGATGCCGCTCGCCCGACTGTTGAGGTATGCGTACGGGCTGCGTGATGTCGCGGTAATAGAGGAAACGCGCGCGCCGACTACCCGCTACGGCTTGCATGATCTGCTGATTGCATTACTCGTGGCAGAAGTGGAGGAGTTGCTGCATCGTGGCCTGGCGCGCCGTTATGTCCCGCTGTCGGAAAAGTTGGAGAGCCCGCGAGGCCGCCTCCTAATCGAGCAAGTGATCCGACAAGGCGGGGTACGAGAGGCGCGGCTTCCCTGTCGGCACTTCGAGCGCCGGGCCGACTGGCATCTGAATCGAGTACTGCGTGCGGGACTTGAGAGCGCAGCGCGGATGGCTGAGGATCGTGATCTCCGGCGCCACACGCATCAGCTTTCGGCAAGATTTGGCGATGTCGAGCGTTTGGCGCGACTGGACGTTGGCGATATCGACCGAGCCGAGCGTGAGCTAACTCGCCTGACCGCCGCCAATAGGCCGGCGTTGACGATCATCCGGCTACTGCAGGACACGCTCGGGTTGGATTTCGATTCTGCGCGACACTCCAGTCGGATGCCAGGGTTCTTATTCGACATGAACATATTCTTTCAGCGCCTCCTCTCGCGCTTTCTGCACGATAATCTTACGGACACACGCATTGCGGACGAGGTGCCGATCCGCAACCTGTTCGCTTATGCGGCCGATGGGAACCCAAGACGACGTAGCGCACCGGCCCCACGACCGGACTACGCCCTCTTCCGCGGCGATACGCTGTATGCATTCCTCGACGCAAAGTATCGTGACATTTGGGAACGGGGTCTTCCGGCCGAATGGCTCTACCAACTTTCGCTTTACGCGCTTGCCTCGCCGAGCCAAGTAAGCGTGCTACTGTATGCCTCGATGGCTGCGGACGCACGGGACGAGCGGGTCGAAGTCCGCCAGCCAATAATGTGGTCCGATAAGGGACTAGCCTCGGTCATCCTCCGTCCGGTGCCATTACCCTACCTCGCGGAAATTCTCGCCCCCCATCGATTTGCGGCCTCGGCCAGCAAGCGGCGGGAATTGGCAAACCAGTTCGTCGTTCCCCAAATTCACAAGCCCGGCCTGATGGCCGCCTGATGATCCCGCATCTGCTCGTCTGGCCCTTTATAGGGCTATGGCGTAGACGTAGTGCTCATCATCGTCGGTCGTGGCCCGCCACCGCCTGATTGGTTCCCATGGCGCGACGCGTTATCCAAGAGCCGCCGACTCTACGATCGACGGGAATTTTCGCCGTTCTGAAACGGATTGAGCACTACGGCTCCAAGGCCGGTGATATCGCGATCATTGCGTGTCACGAGCGTCAGGCCATTGATCACGGCGGTCGCCGCGAGCAGGCCGTCGATGACCGGGATCGGCCTGATGGCGCACATGCGTCCCCACTGGTCGGAGACTGCATTGTCGATACCGAGCACACGACCATCGAACGCGGTCTCAACCTGCCGAAGCCATCGTTCGAGCGCCGCAGCTTTGGCCGGATCTCGTGCGCGCGCAAGCTCGACGCCCTTGCGGATCTCCCCGAGAACGAGTGTGCTCAGAAAGAGATCCTCGTCGGCAAGTGAAGCATACCAAGCCGAAACATTCGGGTCGCAGCGCCCGCCCTTTCGGATCTCAGAAATGATGTTGGTGTCGATCAGATAGTTCACAGATCGACTTCGCGTCCAAGGTCGGTGCCGCGATCCAGGTCGATCCCATCGAGCGGTGCTGCCGCAAGCAACGCTTTCAGACTCACTTTAGATGGTTCGACGAAGCGCTGTCGGAGCAGTATGCGCGCGGCAGCTTGACGCGCTGGGTCGGATAAGGCCGCAGCGACGTGGCGAACCAAACTCGCATCATCTTTGCTGACATTGACTTCAACCCGCACAAGACCCCGGCGCGCCATCCGCATTCGATGGTCGGCCAGTGAGGATTTGGCTTGATCGCTCATTCTCGGCACTCCAAGTTTCCGGAAATCATATCGGAAACCCTGAGCGGGTGCAAGCGTGATGTCTGCTGTAGGGCCACAGCGTAAACAGAGTGCCCGTCTTCATCGGTCGTGGCCCGCCAAACCTGCGCCACAGCATGCCTTGGTGGCCAGCAGGCCGCCGGTCTCGTTCAGCTCTGGACACACATCAGAACCACGTCGGCGCTCCAGAAGCCGGGCTTGCTCCGTATTCATTATTGATTATATTGAAGACTGGCCTGCAGAAGGAGTGCGCCATGTCCCGAACCACGACGATGACGGTCCGCCTCAGTGGCCCCCTGAGCGACTTCGTAGCCGCTAACGTTGGAGAGAATGGGTCGTACGAGAACGTCAGTGAATACATCCGAGATCTGATTCGCCGGGACCGTGAGCATGTGGAGAAAGAAGCGTTCGATCGGCTGAAGGCCGAGATTACCCACGCATTCGCGATGCCGGAGTCTTCCTACGAGCCGTTGACGGCCGCCCTGGTGATCGAGCGTAGCCGGGCCTGACCGGATGGCCGCCGTCCGGGTCCAAGCAGCGGCCTCTCATCGTCTCGACGAGATCTACCGCTATACGCGTGCCCGTCGGGGAACCGAACAGGCGGACCGTTATATCATCGGTCTGTTCGAAGCGTTCGATCGGATCGAGACCCATGGGGTGGTATCGAAACCTGTCCCGCCCGAGTTCGGCGTCGATGGGTATTACTTTCTGTTCGAGCGGCATTTCGTCTATTGGCGAAAGCTGTCGAACGGCGACATCGGCATCGTGACGATCCTGCACGAACGAATGCACCAGATCGATCGTTTCAGCGAAGATCTCGAGCGATGAGGACGCCTTCTGCCGCAAGTCCCAAAACCTTCGCCGTCACCCCGATGACACGTCGAGGAGGAGGTTTATAGCGCCATAGCGTAGGCATAGTGCCGCTCTTCATCGAGCATGGCCCGCCAATTCCACCCCCTGATGCGACGCGGTATCCGAACGCCTTCACAGATGGCCGGCGCCGGCAGCGATTTCTTCGACCCGGCCCAGGGTGATTCCGCGATGCTGCTCGACCGCGAGCGGATATTCGCTCGGCCGGAGGACAATTCGCGGACGCAAACTGTCGGATCGGAGAAATATGTCGCATTGGATTTCGTTCGGTTCCGGGTAGCCTTTTATCCAAGTGCTGAGCCAGCCGAAACGAGGCGGTTCGTCCGGAGCGATCGGAGAATTCCATCGGGCGAGGATGTAGCGGAGGCTCTCTTCGGATACAGAAACCCAAACGCCCCAAATCATACCTTCCGAACTCCCGAAGACGGGTATTTCCACGCAACCTCTAACATAGCGTTCCGATCGGTCAATGATGCAGATGTCATCACCGAGCTCGGCTCGGGTATCACGTTCAGCTTCAGGGAGGCCAAACCAATTGCGCGGCGCAGAAAACCCGTAGCTCATCGGCAGGGTATCGAAAATTTGACCGCAGCATTTGCAAGTCCATGTGTATTTCATGGCGTTCCTTTTGCTATTCTGTGGGTCGGCTCGGGTTGCACGATGGTGGGTTGCCGGGTATCGGCCGCCAGTCCCCTTCCGGGAGCCGTCATGACAGCACCGCCGATCCGACGGCCACGACGAGGCATAGTGCCTGTCGCCATCGAGCGTGAACCGCCAGTTCGACCCACTGCCCGCAACAATAGCCGACTTTGGCCGGTCGCTCACCGCGAGACGACACGGACGAGGCCACCTCGATCCAGATCCGTCCGGTGAGTGTTTTGTAAGACACAGCCGATGAGTGTAACACGTCGACTCTCGGCACCGGGCTGGCCGGAGCTTCCCCTCGGATGAATTCGGGGCACCGCGGGCAGGGCGCGTCGGAACCGGTCTGGTAGAGTGGTACGGTCATCGACGGCGCCCTCGGCGATTGAACGGCTGAATCAGATTGAAGCAGATATAGTGGTTGGCGTATCATCTCCCACGAGGGATTGAGGCCAGGGGTGGGTCGCGCGAGATGGACGCGGGCGACAGCGGTGGCGATGCCCTCGATATCCGATCCGGCAGATGAGGGGGTAGGCTCATGGCGCAGGTGCAGAGGAAATCCGACGCGAAGCCTGCCCCGGGCGGCGACGCCACAGCGCGGGCCGAGCGGCTGCGCGGCGTCATCGCCTCCATCAGCCTGGCGGCTACCAACTTCCTGCCCAGAGCCAAAGTCGAGGCCACGGTGGCACAATGGCTGGCCGGCGGTCCCGGAACGAAGGACGAAGACGAACTCGTCGGCAGTTTCGCCAACGCCGCGCTCATGGCGACGGCCGTAGCCCTGTTCGTGCCCAGCCTGACTGGGCAGACCGCCATCGACCGGTTCGCCCGCCACCACAATGCGGCCGGTCCCGACGATACGGCGGCGGTCGAGGCCTTGCGGCAGTCCCGATTCCGCCTGCTGCGCCTGGACGCGCGGGTCCCGCCGCTGGGCTTTCAGGCCCGAGATCTGGCGACCGGCGAAATCCTTCACCTGGTCGACGGTGAGATCCCGCCCGCCTGCGTCGGCTGGTCCATCGCCGTACGTGTCTGTCCCATCGAAGGCGACATCGCCGTCACCGTCGGTCCGCTGACGCCGCTCGACGAGACGATGCTCGATCTCGCCCGGCAATCGATCCGCCCCGGTGCCCGCGGGCTCGCCGCGCAACGCGGCATGGAGGCGCTCTATCGCCATGCCGTGCGGTACGGCGTCCCGAAGGTGCCGGGGCTCAATCCGGGGCTCGATGCAGAGTCGGCGGATGCTCCCGCCGCTTTCCCTTTCGGACCCGAGGACGGGCCGCTGCACCAGTTGGCGTTCGCGCTCGCCCGCTCCGGGGCCAAACCGACTGCAGCCCAAGTGCAGCGCGCCCGCGAAATGGCGCGCGCCGCCGACATCGTCGATGCGATCATCGGGATCTCGGCAGCCCGCCTCGTCGGCCCCGAGTCTTTGGCCGCCGCCTACGAGACGCTGGTGCTGATCCAGATGGAGACGGTCGCGCGCCGGGCCGCAACCGGCCTGTCGGGCTCGCTGGATGGGGTGCGGATCGTGCTCGACCGGGCGATCGCCGAGGGTGCGGCACCGCAAACGGCCCGCGACTTGTTTCAGGATCTGCGTCGCCGCGTCCGGATTGCCGCCCCGGGACGGAAAGCCGCCACCGCCGAACTCGACAAGGTGTTGAGTCGGATCCAGGCGCTGCGGGCGAAAACGGTCGAAACCGGCTGTACCGAACAGGAGGCGCTGGCCGCAGCGGAGAAAGTCGCGGAACTCCTCGACCGCTATGGGCTCAGCTTGAGTGAGGTCGAACTGAAGGATCAGGCGTGCGAAGGGGCGGGAATCGGCACCGGCCGCAAGCGCTTCGGTCCGATCGACGCCTGTATCCCCGCCGTAGGCCGCTTTTGCGACTGCCGGGTGTGGAGCGAGAGGACGACACGAGGAGAGATACGATACGTGTTCTTCGGCCTGCCGGCCGACGTGGCCGGCGCAAAGTATCTCTACGACCTCGTCGAGCAGGCCTTCGAAACCGAGACCGACTTGTTCAAGTCCGGCGCCCTCTACGCCGAACACCATTCCGGCGACCGGCGCGGCGCCACGAGTTCGTTCCAGACCGGCCTGGCCCACGGCATCGCCGGCAAGTTGAGTATCCTACGCGACCAACGCGAGACCGCCATGCGCACCACGACCGGGCGCGATCTGGTACCGATCAAAGAGGCCGTGTTGGACGAGGAATTGGCCAAGCTCGGCATGACCTTTCATACGCGAAGCAGTCGGAAGGGCAAACGAGTCTTGCGCGATGCCTACCGAGCCGGCCAAGAGGCCGCCGATCGTTTCGAGTACCGCCCAGGGATCGAACAGGGGGGCTGATCCGTCGCTCCCGACCGGTGCTCGGGCCGAGATCCCGCTGCCCGATCCCCACGTGCGATCGAGCACTCCAGGGAGGGCGGATAGCCGCGCGGACGGGCGCGGTTCGTTGCCGGTCGGCTTCGGCTCGGTTCCAAATTGGGGAACTCAGCCCCAGCCATTGCCACGATCGATGAGATTCTCTACTCATCTCCCTGTCCGGACTATTCAGGCCCCCTCTGAGGCCGCCTGTGCGACAGTCCAGACTGGCCGCGTCGTCATCCCGAGATCTCGGGCCTGGCCTCGCGGTCGCTCGAGATTATCGGCGTCCCGCACTTGCCAGCGCCGTTTTGGACCAGGAGTTGCAGGAATGACCGATTCGCCCCCCTACACGCCGCCCAAGGTATGGACCTGGAGCAAGGAGAATGGTGGCCGTTTCGCCAATATCAACCGTCCGATCGCCGGGCCGACGCACGAGAAGGTGCTCCCGGTCGGACGCCACCCGCTCCAGCTCTATTCGCTGGCCACGCCCAACGGCGTGAAGGTGACGGTGATGCTGGAAGAGCTGCTGGCCCTCGGTCACAGCGGTGCCGAATACGATGCCTGGATGATCCGGATCACCGAAGGCGATCAGTTCGGCAGCGGCTTCGTTGCCGTCAACCCGAATTCGAAGATCCCGGCGCTCTTGGATCGCAGCGGCCAGACGCCGATCAGGGTGTTCGAGTCGGGCGCAATTCTGCTGCATCTCGCCGAGAAGTTCGGCGCCTTCCTGCCGACCGAGGCCGCGCCCCGCGCCGAATGCCTGTCCTGGCTGTTCTGGCAGATTGGCAGTGCCCCTTTTCTCGGCGGCGGATTCGGCCATTTCTACGCTTACGCGCCGGCCAAGATCGAATACGCCATCGATCGCTTCGCGATGGAAGTGAAGCGCCAGTTGGACGTGCTCGACCGGCGGCTGGCCGAGAGCGAATATCTGGCCGGCGACACCTATACGATCGCCGATATCGCGGTCTGGCCCTGGTATGGCGGCTTTGCGAAGGGACTTCTCTACGAGGGCGGCGAATTTCTCCAGGTCCAGGACTATACCCATGTCCAGCGCTGGACCGATGCCATCGCACAGCGCCCGGCGGTTCGACGCGGCCGTATGGTGAACCGCGCCTTTGGCGACCCCGCGGGGCAATTACGTGAGCGCCACGAGGCCAGCGATTTCGAGACCAAGACCCAAGACAAAGTCATCGCGTCGAGTTGAGCCCAGTGGCGGACCGGGGCCCGTCCGGCTGGCCAGAGCGGCGGCCCGCGTCGCCTCGTCGAGCATGGCAACCCGGTGATCCGACGACGCCCTCGAAGCGTGGGTAAACCGCGTCCCCTGTAGGAGGCCCAACGGAACGCGATCCCGAAATGCCGCATTGGGGACGCCGCTCGTTTCGGTGCCTTCGCGACGTCGATGCCCGCCCCTCAGCAGGGCGCCAACTCCACCGCGACCGCCAGGCTGTGCCGGCCGCCGCCCAGGATCACGCCGCGCACGGGGCTGACATCGCCGAAATCGCGGCCCCAGGCGAGCACGACGTGCTCGTCGCGGACCACCAGATCGTTGGTCGGATCGAGATCGATCCAGCCATGGGCCGGGCCTTGCCAGGCCGCGACCCAGGCGTGAGACTGGTCGGCCCCGCGCAGGCCCGTGGTCCCGGGCGCCGGATGGGTCCGAATGTAGCCGGATACGTAACGCGCCGGGAGGCCCAGCGACCGCAAGGCGGCTATCATCAGATGGGAGAAGTCCTGGCAGACTCCTTCGCGGCGCTGCAGGAGCTCCTCGACCGGCGTCGAGACCGTCGTGACCCCGGGTCGAAACGCGAACTCCCGCCGGATCCGACTGGTGAGGTCGAGCAGGCCGGCCAGCACTTTCTGTCCCGGAGGAAATGATGGGGCGGCATACTCGCGAGCCGCGGCCAGGATCGGCACGAGGGGGCTCGCGAAAGTGAATTCGACTGCCTCGCCGGCCCGGCTCGCCACCACCACCTCTTCCCAGGGCAGCGTCTCGGCCGGTGCCGGCGGCAACGGGAACTCGACCTCGACCAGCGCTTCCGCCGTCACCTCGAACCGGGCATGGCGTTCGTCGATGAAGATCCGGCGCACGCGATTGCCGAAATGGTCGATCCCTTCGCTCTCCCGGATTGCGGCTGGCACGCTCACCACCTCGGCGGCGACGACCCGCTGAAAGGCGAAGTCGCGCGGACGGAGATGGAGCAGGTGGGCCGCCATCTCGACCGGCGTGCCATAGCGGTAGGTCGTGCGATGTCGGACCTGGTATTTCATGCCGCCCCACGCAGCTCGACCGTCGGCGGGTTGGTGCCGACGAACTGCCGCACCGGCAGGAGCGCGAAGTAGCGCCGGGTGATGTCGTTCGACAACGCGCCGATGCCCTCGGCGATGCGCCGCAGCGGGTCGGCGAGCGAGGCTGGGGCAGCCGCCTGGCCGGGAAGGCGGACGACCTGGTCGGCGACCGCCTCGGCCTGCTCCATCAGGGCGACAGCCGCTGCAGTCAGCTCGCCCTCGGGCGCGCCGACCACGCCCTGCAGAAGGGCCCGGATCGCGACCAGCTGGAACGCCAGCCCGCGCGGATTGCCGTCATCGGCGATCACGAGGTCGAGAACCGGTGCCGCCTGCAGCACCATGAGGTAACGGTTGCGATAGGTGATCGCCGAATCGCAGAGTTCGAGGATCAGGCGCAGCCGGTCGTCGATGACCCCGGTGCCATCTCGCTCGGCGTCGTAATCCAGCACGTTGGCGATGGTGAGCGCCACTGCCTGAGCCCGCTCGATTCGTCTGCCGAGATCGAGAAACAGCCGGCCGCCGCCCTGGACCATGTTTTCGGCGCCGAGGCCGGAGACGGTCGCGGTGAACCGGATGATGTCGATCATGGCGTGGCCGAGCTGCTCCAGGCTCCGCCAACCGGGGTCGTTTTCGATCCGGGCCAGATCCTCGACCGCCTCACGCAGCGTGTGAACGAAGGCGCCATACATATCCGCAGTCAAGCGATCGCGCACGCCGTCAGTCAGCCGAGTGACTTCGGCGACGAGGTCGCTGAGCGTGCCGCCGGTGCGCGCGCTGGCCAGCAGCGCCTCGATCAGCGGTTCGGGGCTGAAACCGACATGGGCCTCGAGCGGTGCCAGCTCGGCTTGCACGAGACTGTGCGTGAGGATCTCCAGCGCCGCCACGTCGCGCGGCAGGCCGCCGTCGCGGCCGAGGCGGGCGAGGGCGATCCGCACGAGGCGCGCATCCCCTTCGAGCCGTTCCAGATAGCGGCCGAGCCAGAAGAAATTTTCCGCCACCCGCCCGGGCAAATCGCCATTGGTCCGGCGAATGGCGAGCGGCAAATGGGGCAGGGCGGGCGGTCCGACGACGGTGCCGTGTTCCTCGTCGAACACCCACACATCCTTGGCGAGGCCGCTGCGCGTCGGACGCGGATCGCCGAGCGGGTCGTCCGGGACGATCCGGGCGATCCCCCCGGGCATGACTTGCCAGCGGGCACCGTCGAACGCCAGGAACAGGCGGAGCAGGATCGGCCGCGGTTCGAGCCCGCGCTCGACCACGCAAGGGGCGACCGAGGGCGTCACCGGCGGGGCGGCGACGAAGCGCCACGGTGCCGCCGCGATCTCCTCGGCAGCGACGCGATCGGCCGGTGTTTCGCCCGGCGCCCCCGCGAATGCCGGGCGCACGATCCAGCCTTCGGGTTCAGCCAGCACGCGCGACGCTGCCGCGCGATCGCCCAGCCAGAGCGTCGGGTGGCCAGCCAGCCGGAGCGACTCGCCCAGCAGCCTCTCGGCCAGAGCCGGCAGAAAAGGAGCGAGTGCCGGCGTCTCCAGAATGCCGGCGCCAGGGTCGTTGACCATCCGCACCGTACCGTGGCGCACGGCGTCGAGCAGGCCGGGCACGCCCTGGCCGCCGCTCGGTGCCAGATCCAGCGGATCGGTCAACACGCCGGCCACGCGGCTCAGCAGCACGTCGATCGGCTGCAGGCCGCGCAGGGTCTTCAGGTAGAGTCGGCCGGCGCGGATCGTCAGGTCGCCGCCTTCGACCAGCGCGCAGCCGAGTTCGCGGGCGAGCAGCATGTGCTCGAACCACTCGGCCTCCTCGCTCCCCGGGGTCAGCAGGGCCACGCCGGGATTGGCGCTGCCGAGCGGCGCCAGTCGCTGGAGCGCATCCTGCCAGAGGTCGAAGAACGGCCGGAGCTGGCGGACCGCCAGCGGGCGGAACGCCGCAGGCATGACCCGTGCCAGCAGCCGCCGGTTCTCGTGGGCGTGGCCGATACCGCCGGGGTCGGTCACCAGGTCACCGAGCACGCGCCAGGCGCCGTCCGGGCCGCGCACCAGATCGGCAGCGTAGCAATGCAGCAGCGGCGGCGCGCCGACAGCATCCGGCCCCACCGGCCGCTCGCGCCGGGGGCGCAGGAACGCAGGGTTCGGATAAACCAGCGCCGGCGGCAGCGTTCCGTCGCCGATCAACCCCTGGTCGCCATAGAGATCCGCCAGGATCGCTTGGAGCAACCGGGCGCGCTGCTCCAACCCGGCGGCCAGCAATTCGAATTCGGCGGCGGCCAGCGGCAAGGGCAGCGGATCGCAGCGCCATCCGCCATTGGCTGCACCCGGGCGCAGACTCGTCCCGCCTTCTTCTTCGAACGCGCGACCCAGCCGGCGGGCGCGTTCGGCCAGTCCGCCTTCGCCGAACTCGGTGAAGGCAGCCAGCACATTACGCCACTGCGGCCGGACGCCGCCGCGGCCGTCTACCATTTCGTCGATGGGTTCGGGGAGGGTCATGGCAGCCGGGCGATCAGCGGCTTTCGGTGAAGCGGCGAAGGTCGAGCGTCCGCGGATGCTCGAGCCCGATCGCGGCTCGCGGTTGGGAGATCGGGCCGGGCGTGTGGCCGAACGGGAAGAACAGCGCCCGCCGGCGCGCTTCGGCCTCGTTGGCGTTGACCGGGAAGCGTTCGTAGTGGCGACCGCCGGGATGGGCGGAGTGGTATGTCAGCCCGCCCAGGCTGCGGCCCGTCCAGCTGTCGTAGACATCGAAGACCAGCGGCGTCTGGACGCCGATGGTCGGGTGCAGACCGCTCGGCGGCTGCCAGGCCTTGTAACGGATCCCGGCGACATACTCCCCCTGCCGCTCGGTCCGGCCGAGAGGCACGGTGACGCCGTTACAGAGCAGCGTGTAGCGTTCGTCGACCCAGCCGCCGACTCGGGCCTGGACCCGTTCGACCGAGCTGTCGACATAGCGCACCGTGCCGCCGCCGCCGGGCTCCTCGCCGAGAACATGCCAGGGTTCCAGAGCGTGGCGCAGCTCCAGCTCGGCGCCACCCACCGTCACCTCGCCGATGATCGGGAAGCGAAACTCCTGATGGGGGGCGAACCAGGCGGGATCGATCGGGCATCCCAGCACCTCCAACTCGTCCAGCACTTCGCGGAAATCCTGGGCGACGTAGTAGGGCAGCATGAACTGGTCGTTGAGCCGGGTGCCCCAGCGGACCAGCCGCCGCTCATAAGGCTGGCGCCAAAACGCGGCGATCGCGGCGCGCATCAGCAGCATTTGGGCAGTCGACATCTCGGCGTGCGGCGGCATCTCGAAGGCGCGGAACTCGACCAGCCCGCGCCGTCCGGCGCTGCTCTCCGGCGCGTACATCTTGTCGATGCAGAATTCGGTCCGATGGGTGTTGCCGGTCATATCGGCCAGAATGTTGCGAAACACCCGGTCGGTCAACCAGGGCATCGGCCGCTTGTCCTGGGACACCTGGTCGAACGCGATCTCCAGCTCGGCCAGCGAATCTTCGCGCGCCTCGTCGATCCGCGGATGCTGGCTGGTCGGGCCGATGAACTGGCCGCTGAACAGGTAGGAGAGACTCGGATGGTTGTGCCAGAATCCGAGGAGCGATTTCAGCAGGTCGGGCCGGCGCAGGAAGGGGCTGTCGGCCGCCCGCATCGCTCCCATCACCACGTGATTGCCGCCGCCGGTGCCGACATGGCGCCCGTCGACCATGAACTTCTCGGCGCGCAGACCCACTTGACGTGCCTGTTCATAAAGCTCGCCGTTGCGCTCGACCAGCTCTCGCCAAGTCGCGGCCGGGTGGATATTGACCTCGATCACCCCGGGATCGGGCGTCACCGAGAATTGCTGCAGCCTCGAATCGGACGGCGGTGGATAGCCTTCGAGGACGACCGGGCGGCCGAAGCCGTGGGCGATGTCCTCGACCGCCGCGACCAGGGCGAGCCAGTCTTCGGCGGCCTCGAGCGGCGGCAGGAAGACATGGATGACGCCGTCGCGCGGCTCGACCACGAGTGCGGTGCGCACGACATCGAGCGCGCTCTGGCCGACGATCGGGACATCTTGGCGGACCAGCGGAAAGGGCTGGGCCAGCTCGCCGGTCGGAGCCACTGCCAGAGCCCGGCGCGACGGCAGCGGCGGCAGCCGCTCGAAGGGATCGGTCTCGACCATGAAGTCGAGCTCGGCCGGGTTGGCCCAGAGCAGGCTCTCCAACGGCAGCCGGAACCCCACCGGACTGTCGCCTGGAACCAGGAACAGAGTGTCGCCGCGGAAGAACCACTTTCCGGAAAGCCAGGACCGGACGCCGTCCCGCTCGATCCGGCGGAGCGGAAGGACGCTCGCAACCGGGGCGGAGAGGCCGCGCCCGAAGACGCGCGCGAGCCGTTCGCGCTCCAGCGGGTCACGCAATTTGGCGTCTTCGACCAGGACATTGGCCGGCAGCCGGTGCTCGCGCCAGAGATAATAATGGATGTCCTCATAGGCCGGATTGACCCGTTCGGGATCGAGCTGGAGCCGCTCGGCCAAGGCCGTGCAGAAGCGGGCGGCGTCCTGCGCGGTTGCCGGCGCGCCCTGCCTCTCGTCGGGGTCGGCGAGCAGCTCCGGATCGCGCCAGACGGCCTCGCCGTCGCGGCGCCAATGGCTGAGCAGTGCCCAGCGCGGAAGCTGCTCACCCGGATATTGCTTGCCGAAACCATATTGCAGCGCGGCCCCCGGCGACCACAGCTTCGTCAGGCGGCGGATCAGCCGTCCGGCATAGCGGCGCTTGGTCGGCCCGAGCGCCTCGGTGTTCCATTCCGGCGCATCCACATCCTCATCGGCGACGAAGGTGGGCTCGCCGCCGAACGAGAGGCGCACATCGCCTTCCGTCAGCAGCGCATCGATCCGATCCCCGGCGGCGCGGATCGACTGCCATTGCAGGTCGGTGTAGGGCTTGGTCACCCGCGGCGTCTCTCGGACCCGGCTGACCGACATGGCGAAGTCGAATTCGGTCTCGCATTCTTCGACCATCCCGGAAATCGGTGCTGCCGAAGCCGGTTCGGGGGTCGCCACCAGCGGGATATGACCTTCGCCGGTGAGTAGACCGGAGGTCGCGTCGAGCCCGATCCACCCGGCTCCCGGGAGGTAAGCCTCGGCCCAGGCGTGCAAATCGGTGAAGTCGGCAGATGGCCCCTTCGGCCCGACCAGCGGTGCCACATCCGGGACCAGCTGAATGAGATAGCCCGAGACGAAACGCGCGGCGAAACCCAGATGGCGCAGCAGCTGGACCAGCAGCCAAGCCGAGTCTCGGCACGAGCCCTTGGCGAGCGCCAGTGTCTCGTCGGGATCCTGGACTCCTGGCTCCATCCGGACGATATAGCCGATCCGCCGTTGGATCAGGCTGTTGACTGCGACCAGCAGATCCACCGTTCGCTGTTCCCGGCGCGGCAGCTCGGCCAACAGCGCCGCGAGCAGGGGACCCGGTGCTTCGGCGCGACGGAACGGCGCGAGCTCCTGAGTCAGAACGTCTTCATAGTTGAACGGCCAAGTCTCGGCTTCGGGCTCCAGAAAGAAGTCGAAAGGGTTGATCGTCGCAATATCGGCCAAGAGATCGACGGTCACGTCGAAATGGCTGACCCGCTCCGGAAACACCACCCTGGCGAGGAAATTGCCTTGGGGGTCCTGCTGCCAATTGATGAAATGGTTCTTCGGTTCGATTTTCAGCGTATAGGCCAGAATCGGGGTGCGGGCGTGCGGAGCGGGGCGGAGCCGAATGGTCTGGGCCCCGAGTTCGACCGGGTGAGCATAGCGGTACGAGGTTCGATGAGTCAGGGCGACGTGAATCGGCATTGGACGTTTCCCGTTCATTGCGCATCGGTTGGAGGAAGCAAACCTCGCGCCAGCCGGTGTCGGAAGCACAGGCAGCGCGTCTCCTACTCCGCCGACGGCGCAAGGTCGACAGCAATCGCCGCCGGATACAAGAGTTTTGTCGCCGGGCCGCCGTTCGGGCCGAACGCTACCCAGCCGGGTCCGGCGCACGACCCTCGGACGCCGAGGTGCGCCGCAGCGACTGAGACGCGGATCGCATAGGCACTCGGGACTTTGTTGTGCAACGGGAAAATTCGGGGTCGGAGACCCGCCCGGCCGGTTGGCCGGGCGGGTTGCGAGAGAGACATCATTCCGCACAAGCGACTCCGCACCACCGCGTTCGGGTCGGCGCCGTTGTCGCCGAAAGTGCTCGAGGTCGCAGTCGTGGCCCACAGCGTCAGCGTGCCGTCGTCACTGACGTGCCCGGCGAGATTGCGCAGGCCGCCGCTGATCACATCCGGATTGGGCGCGGCCCGATCGGCGGCAGGCCAAATTCTTGGACAGGGTGCGCCGGTTTGGCTAGGGTCTCCAGAATATCGAGGGGGTGTAGCGGATGAGTCTACCCGCACCGGTCCAAGTCAGGCTGCGGTTCGAGCGCCGCCGGTTCCTCGCCGGCTTGTTCCTGTTCGGCCTCTTTCCGACAGCGGGGGCGCAGGCGGGGCTGGCGGAGGCCATCGGCGTGCTGTCCCGGGAGAAATCCGTGGCGGAAACCTATGCCCGGATCCTGGCCGTGAACAGCAGGATGGAGCACGTCCATTTTATCCGTGGTGTCCGGCAATATGTCGAGGGCAAGGCCGAATTCGACGGGCTGGTCGCCGAGCTCGAGGCCGAGCTCGGCGCAGACGGCGACCCGAGCGAATCCCCGAAATTTGCCCAGGCAGTACAGGCTGCAGCCGAAAAGCGGGTGGGCTTCACCAATTACATCGAAGTCGAGGTGATCGGCAAATTGGGCGGGACGAAACCCGAATTGCCCGACATGCCCCAGACTCTGCCCGAACTGGTGGACGCCATCATGCAAGCCGGCTCATCGATCCGGAGCGCCTATCACGATGCCGACGAGACGAGGCGCAAGGCGATCCTGCGCGAGTTGGAGCAGTTGCAGTGGCGCCCATTCGCCGAGATCGCCCAGTGAAGTTTCTGGCGGCAGATGTCCTCGCGGGCTCGCCCGGAGCCGCACCGTGACCGCGCCTCCCCAGATCGCCGCTCTTACTCCTGATCCCGAGGTGATCGCAGCCTTGTCCGATCTCCTGGTCGAGACTGTGGCGCAGGGCGGCTCGGTCAGTTTCATGCACCCGCTGGCGCCGGAAATTGCCGCCGGCTTTTGGCGGGACTCCCTGGCCCGGACCGGATCCGGCGAGCGGGTCGTGCTCGGCGTCCGGGACGGCGAGGGGCTGGTCGGCACCGTGACGCTCATCCTCGCCATGCCGCCGAACCAGCCGCATCGAGCCGAAATCGCCAAGCTGATGACCCGCGTCAGCCATCGCGGCCGTGGCATCGCCCGAAGCCTGATGATCGAGGCCGAGCGCGTCGCGCTCGAAGCCGGTCGCACTCTCCTCGTCCTCGACACGGCTGCCGAAGAGGGCGCGGCCGGGCTCTATGAGAAAATTGGGTATCGCCGGGTCGGAATCATTCCCGGTTATGCGTTGAAACCGCATGGCGGGTTGGTCGGTACGATACTCTACTACAAGCCGATCGGGCCGGCCGGCCGAACGGAGTTCTCTGGAGCGCCCGACGATCGATCGACCATCCGCCCGAAGGCGAACGGCCGGAATTGAACGGATGTTCGGTGCCTTGCATCTGGATGTTCAACCGCACTTGCAGATCATCAGCGCGGTGTTGATTCCTCCGAAACCGAAGCTGAGTGTGAGACCATTGCGCAGACTGGTGGACTTCCGTCGCGAGACGACCCAGTCGAATGCCGGATCGATCGGATTTTCGAGATTGACGCAAGGGTGCAGTTCGCCAGCCTCGAGCTGCAAAATCGTCGCGACGATCTCGACGGCACCCGCCGCACTCAGCCCGTGTCCGGTGACCGATTTCGTCGTATTGATCGCGGCATCCGTCAGCCCGCAGGCGTGCAGCGCTGCCAATTCGACTGGATCGCCCGCCACCGATCCGGAACCGTGCGGGTTCACGTAGTCGATGTCCGGCGCCGCCATCCCCGCGCGGCCGAGTGCCTGCCGAATGGCCGCCGCCTCGCCGGCCGCGGAGGGATCGGGATTGCGGTTCGCGTCCATCACCGTCGACCAGCCGGCCAGGCGCGCATAGGGCGCCGCCCGCCGGCTTGCCCGCTCGACGACGACAGCCGCGCAATTCTCACCATAAATGAATCCGTCGCGGTCACGATCGAAGGGCCGGCATGCCGAGGCGGGCGTATTCGCCCACCGGGTCGATCCCATGGCGCCCAGCGCAGTAAATGCTTGGCATTCCCAATAAGACAGGTCCATCAGTGCGCCGATGGCGATGCAGACATCCACCCTTCCGGCCGCCACTGCTTCTGCGGCCTCGATCACCGCGAGTTGCCCACTGGCCGAAGCGCCGCCGACGGTGAACGCCAATCCGCGAATGCCGAACGCCGCGCTGCACAGGCCGCAAATGTCGGTGTCGAAGAACGACAAGCCATAAGTCGGCCGCAGGAAATGGATCTTGTCGGCATATCGGGCATGGGCCAGCACCAGTTCACGCTGCTGCAGATTGCTGCCGCCGACCACGAGCCCGATACGGGAGGGATCCAGGTCGTCGAGTTGCGCATCCTGCCAAGCTTCCGCCAGTGCCGACAACGCGACCCGGGCCGACAAGGATGCCGACCGAAGCACGCTCTCGGCCACCCGGTCGGGCGAGTCGAGCGCGGCGATCTCCGCGCCGATGAACCCGGTAGCGTGCTGACGGCCCGGCCGCTCCATGACGCTGAATCGTTGTTCTCCGGCCAACAGCGCTCCGAGGAACGCAGCCTTGCCCCGGCCGACGGCCGAGACGATGCCGATCCCGGTCACGAAGATGTCAGACGGCTGCGAGCTTGGCATTCAGCAGTTCCACCAACTCGCCGATGTTCCGGGGGCCGAACACCTCGACCGGTGAGATGTTCAGGTTCAGCTCTTCCAACGCCAGCACTACGATGTCGGCGCGCTCGACCGAATTCGCTCCCAATTCCTCCAGGGAATCAGCGCGATCGATCTCTCTGCCGCGCAATTGCGGCAGCACCTCGAAGATTACTCGTCTCATCACGGAGAATACAAATTCGGTTGTCATCGAAAGTCGCTCCATAGAGGCCGAACGCGGGCGCGCGGGCAGGCGCCTTCTTCCATCGGACGGGCTCGGTGGCTTTAGCAGATTTGCTCCCCCGAGGCGACCGGTGGGGTTCGACCGCGTCTCCCCGGCAGGCGGAAGTGCCACAACATGTGATCTCGCCCCGGCCCTCACTTGCCGCCACCCTTACGAATTCGAGGGGAGGATTCGAACCGCGGTAGACGAGATAGTCACCGGACGTTCGAAAAAAGCTTAGGCTCGCCCTCGCCGAATGGGGCTCCGGCTGGTCCGGATACGGTCCTTCGGCACTCGATTGCATCCGCAATCCGATCGTCGAAAGTGCCAAGGTATCAACATACCCTACGCCGGGCTCGTATCCGGCCGCGGAGTCCCGCGGAATTTTCGTCCGGCGCCGATGCTTGCCGCCGGCGCGGCTCATTCTCACACAGCCGCTCACCGGAGCGCGTGCCGACGGATTTCCGGGTTCGATATCTGGCCGCCGTGCTTGCGGTCGGGGATGACATGGAGGGCTGCCGTCGATCCGCGGCAGGCCACCGACAGGCCCTTGTACGGGACTTGTTCGCGCTTATTCGGGGGGAGCGGCGAAACGGACGTGGGTAGGCGGTAGCCACGAAACGCTATATATTTGATTCAACAGCACTATTTCGACTCGACTGGCGGATGGGGTGTCCGCCATTATACATTGATATATCATGATTTTTTGGCATTTCGTCGTGCTCAGCCCACCAGCCAGCCCACCAATCGCACAATCTAACCGTGAATTCGATGTGCAACGGATAAAATATAGCACAGTTTCGGTCATAGTGAAAAGCTAGTTTTCGAGGGGAAATACCCTGAGTCCGATACCCAATTGCGGTATTTGGTTACGACTCAATCTCGGTGTAAAGACGTGTAGAAGCATTGCCGGCCGCTACCAACTCTCGTCGGAGTGGTCTAGCTCAAGAAGGGAGCGCCGGGCAACCGCTGATGCCGCCTTCGGCCTGGCGGCACCCCTGATTCTGATTCTCGATTCGGGGACGGCCGCGATGCGTCAGACCGGTGCGGCTCCGTCCGGCTGCATGAGCCGCAGCAGCGAGGAGACCAGCACCAACCGGCGCCGGCCGATCGTCGTCGTCCGAACCGCTCCGCTGCCGATCAGCTCGTAGAGTTTCGTCCGGCCCAGTCCGGTGGCCGCGCAGGCATCCGGCACCGTGCAGGTGACGCGCTGGGAAAACGGGATGACGGGAGGGGCGGTGGCATGCGCCGGGGCAGGGGGCTGCCGCTCCGACGATCCGTGCCGCACGCCGATATCCAGCCGTTGACTGCTGCGCATTGCCTGATCCCTTCCGAACTGTGGGGCTCCGGCACCCCGATTTCCCATCTGTCTCCGGCGACCGACCGCCGGCTTATCCGCCAATGGCGCGGGGCAGACAGAGTGAAGCTGTGGGCTGCTTGCGCGAGTGGCGGGCGGGAAACGATGAAGAATCGCCGGAAGCTGCGCGCTATTCCGCCGCAGGCGCGGGAGGAGACCGGACAGTTCCGGCGGCTGCGAATGCCCGTCAACCGTCTCTCGTTTGGCCGGAAGAATACGTCGCGGGAGGGTAAGCGCCGCTCGCGCGACCGGCCCGGATGATGGGCGGGCCACCGGTCACGAGGCTGCAAATGGCTACCGCTAGCACCGTCGCCGCCGACAAGGGTTCGTCGCTGACGCTCCCGCGGCGGCCTGCGGCCGCGCGCCCTTGCACCGTCGCCGCCTCGCGGTCGCCGGAGGGCAGCAGGATGGAAAGATGAGCGGCGATCGGCCGCCCGTCGCCCGCCTGCGTGTCCAGCAGCGGAGCGCCCATCATGAGATCAGACGATTTGGAAATCGAGCAGCTGAAGGCCAGCGTGAATTGCGCCGTGCTGCTCGAACGATTGCCGCCGGTCTGGCGGCTCGACCGGAAGGAAAGTACCCGGCACTCCCTCAAATACCGCCGCGGCGAAGGCGAGATCCTGATCGTCAACCACGAAGGCCGGGGCTGGTGGGATCCGCAGAGCGATCACAAGGGTGATGCCTTCAGCTTGGTGCAGTTCCTCGACCCGACGCTGAATTTCGGGCAGGCGCGGCAGGTCCTGCGCGGCTTCGCCGGGCTGGCGCCGGCATTCCCAGAATGCCTGCCGAGACGGCGGCGGCGCGTGCCGGAGATCCCGATCCCGGAACGATGGGCGAGCCGGCCGCGCCTGCAGCCGCATTCACTGGCATGGCGCTATCTGAACCGGACCCGCGGTTTGCCGGCCATCGTGCTGCGCGCCGCGATCGCGGCGGATCTGATCCGGGCAGGCGCCCATGGCAGCGCCTGGTTCGCCCATCGCGACGACGACGGCAATCTCAGCCATGTCGAGATCCGCGCCCCCGGTTTCCGCAGCTCGCTCGCCGGCGGCCGGAAGACCCTGTTCCGCCTCCGTGGCGGTCCGCAGCCGATCCGGCTGGCGCTTGCCGAGGCGCCGATCGATGCGCTCAGCCTCGCGGCCTGGGAGGATATCCGCGCGGACACGATCTATGCCGCCACCGGCGGTGGAATGGGACCGGGCACGATCGATGCGATCGGCACCATCGTGCACGGACTGGCCGGAATTGCAGGAGCGGAACTGGCTTCCGCCGCCGATGCGGATCGGGCCGGCGAGCGCTATGCCGCCTGGCACGAGGCCTTGGCAAATTCCGCCGGGGTGGCGTTCACCCGGCTGACCCCGCCGGTCGAGAACGGCGACTGGAACGACGCCCTCAAGCGGCGGAGGGCAGCATGAGCGCGCCGGACGATCTGACGCCGATGCAGGCCGAAGCCGCCGCGCAGGATGGCGCCGTGCTGGTGCTGGCCGGTGCCGGCACCGGCAAGACCAAGACCCTGACTGCGGCCGTGGTGCATCGCATTCGAGCCTTTGGCGTGAAGCCGCACCGCGTCCTCGCGGTCACCTTCACCAACAAGGCGGCGGGCGAAATGACCGGCCGGATCCGCGCGGCGCTCGGCGGTGTGGGGACGCCGGGCTGGTTCGGCACCTTCCATGGTCTGGCATCCCGCCAGCTCCGCACCGAACCCGAGGTGGCGGGCCTGCGCCCCGGTTTCGATATTCTTGATGCCGAGGACAGCCGGCGGCTCGTCCGGCGGATCTTGAAGGCGATGAACCTCACCGGCGACGAATCGGGCGATCCGTCTGCCGGGCGCGATCCGGTCAAGATCATCGCGAACCGGATCGCTCAGCTCAAGGACCGGCTGATCTCGCCGGAGGAGGCGCAGGCCCATTACGAACGGATGATCGCTGACGCCGATCGCGTGGGCGATCCGGCGGATGCGGCCGGGTTGCGCCTAACCGCGCGCGTCTATGCCGATTACCAGCAGCGCCTCGGCGACGCGAATGCCGCCGATTTCGGGGATCTGCTGCTGTGGCCGGCTCGCATGATGCAGCGCGATCAGGCCTATCGCGATCGCTGGGCCGGCCGCTTCGACTGCGTGCTCGCCGACGAATATCAGGACGTCAACCACGCTCAGTATACTTGGCTCCGGCTACTGGCGGTGGAGCACGGCCGGATCTTCGTGGTCGGGGACGATGATCAGGCCGTGTTCGGCTGGCGCGGCTCCGATATCGGCTATATCCGGCGCTTCACCTGCGACTTCCCCGAGGCGGTGACATTCCGGCTGGAGGAGAATTTCCGCTCGACCGGCACGATCCTGGCGGCGGCCAACGCCGTCATCGCCAAGGACGAAAACCGCCTGGGCAAGACCCTCTTCACCCGCAAGGAGATGGGCGAGCCGATCGAGGTGGTGGGCTTCCATGACGGCCAGGCCGAGGCGGCCGGCATCGCGGCCGAGATCGGGCGGCGGCATGAGCTCGGCATCGGCTGGGAGGAGATGGCGATCCTTTACCGCAGCAATTATCTCTCCCGCGCCTTCGAGGAGGCGCTTATGCGTGCCCGTATTCCTTATGTATTGGTCGGCGATGTCGGGTTCTACCAGCGTGCCGAAATCAAGGACACGCTGGCGTTGCTCCGGCTGAGCGCCCAGCCGGACGATCGGCAGAGTGATGAAGCGTTCCGGCGGGTGATCAATGTGCCGGCGCGGGGCTTCGGCCCGAAGGCGATGGCGGCGGTCGAAGCCGAGGCGCAATGGCGCGGAGTCTCGCTGCTGCAGGCGCTGGAGACGGCACCTCTGCCGCCACGTTGTCGATCGGCGGGGCTGGCCTTCGCCGATGCTGTCCGCAGCGTCGCCGCGGAAGCCGACGCCACGCTCGCCGATCAGCTTTCGCTGCTGCTCGACGCGGCGGGCTATCGCGCCATGCTGCGCGAAAGCCGAGCCGAGACGACCGAGGACCGGCTGGAGAATTTGCAGGAGTTGCTGACGATCGCGGCCTCCTTCCACACCGCGCGCGAGTTGCTCGATCATGCGGCCCTCTCGACCAACGGGCCGACCGAAGACGAGGCCGGCAGGGTGCGGCTCATGACGCTGCACAAGGCGAAGGGCCTTGAGTTCGAGCATGTCTTCCTGCCGGGTTGGGAGGCCGGGATCTTCCCGCCGCACTATGGCGAGATCGATGAAGAGCGGCGGCTTGCCTATGTGGCGCTGACCCGTGGCAAGCGCCGCGTCACCATCAGCTACGCGGAGTGGCGGCGCGGGGACGCGGGTCCTTGCGCCTTCATTGGCGATATTCCAGAGAATTATCGAGTAGCGGGCTGGCTGCAGCTTCAGTCTGCCATCATAGCTCTGGGGGGTCACAGCGGGCACTGTCGGGGAGGGCGAGCGGTCCGTTCGAGCGCCCGAGTAGACTGACAGGGGGCGTAACGCCGATCGGCGTTGAAGATCGTTGATACTACCGAGGGAGACCTACACTGAACCTCGACTGGTCGAATCGTCGGCCCCGGCGGCGTCGTCGGGTGGAATTGGTCCTTGCGCCGGTGTCCCAGCGACGATCGGTTTGTGCCCCTGCCAGTCTTTCGGTGGCTATTTCACCATTCCCAGAAGCGGATGACCTGGTAGCGTTCCTTCCATGGCCCCCCGGATCTTTATGGTAGCGTCCCGCAGTGATGGAGGAGTTCGTGAGCAGCGTCAAAATTTTCACGGTCAAGGCGAGGTCAGACTTCCTCGCCAAACAGGCCAGTGCGCCACCTCTAATGGCGCTGGCGGAGTGCGTTTGGAATTCGCTCGACGCTGATGCGATGTGCGTCGAGGTCGAGTTTCACAGCGGTCCCCTCGGGCTTGAGCGCATCATCGTTCGCGACGACGGCACCGCGATGACACACGACGAAGCTCCCATTCTGTTCGAAGGTCTCGGCGGAAGCTGGAAAACGCTCGCGGCTCGCACCAAAGGCCGAGGGCGGTTCCTACACGGCCGTGAGGGCCGGGGCCGGTTCAAGGCTTTTGCCCTCGGGCGTGTCGCGGACTGGCGCGTGATCTTTCAGAACGGAGAGGGGCTCAGCAGTTTTCAGGTCAGTGTCATTGGGGACGATCTCGGCCGGTACAGCGTCTCGGCACCTGTCGCGGCCCAGGAGCCGCGAACCGGGGTTGAACTCACCATTTCCGAGCCGCTTAGGGATTTCCGTAGCCTCTCGGGCGACGACGGTCGCCAAGGACTGACAGAAGTACTCGCACCATATCTCCTTCTTTATCCAGAGGTGCGGGTGTCCGTGAATGGCGTGCTGCTCGACGCGGCTGTGGGAGTGGCGAATCGGAAGCCCTATGCCCTCTCCCCGATTCAAGACGGCGGCGCAATACACTCGGTCACCTTGGAAGTGATCGAGTGGAAGCGCGCTGGGGAGCGGTGGCTTTACTTGTGCGGAGAGAACGGCTTTCCTCTTCTCGCGCTCGCCGACCGTCTCCCCATCGCTGACCGCGGCTACTGCGCATACTTGAAGTCTCCTCTTATCCAGGTGCTGCATGACAGGAACGAGCTTGGTTTGGGCGACCTCAGCGGCCCCTTGCGCGACTTGCTGGCCGAAGCTCGGCAAGCCATCCGGAACCATCTTCGGCAACGCGCCGCCGCCGAAGCACAAGACGTGGTGCAGGTCTGGAAGAACGAGGACGTCTATCCGTACCGCGAGCCGCCGTCGAACCCCGTTGAGGCGGCCAAGCGCGAGGTGTTCGACATCGTCGCAGTCACCGCCGCTCGGCACATCGAGGATTTTGACAGAACATCGCAAACTGCTCGACGCCTCCAGCTCCGGACGCTTCGAACGGCCGTGGAGCGGGGTGACGAGGAAATTCAATTCGTGCTCGGTGAGGTGGTCAAGCTGCCGAAGCGCGAGGTGGCTCAGCTGGCGAGCCTGCTTCGCGAAACGTCTCTGTCGGCGATAATCGGTGGAGCTCGCGTCGTTGCGGACCGCTTGAAGGTCGTAGAGGGCTTGGAGGCGCTGGTATTCGAGGAAAAGCACGCCCGCGCTCTTAAGGAGCGAACGCAGCTTCATCGCCTTGTGGCGGAAAACACGTGGCTTTTCGGCGACGAATTCCACCTCATGGTGGACGACGAGGGATTGAATCGCTGCCTGGCAGAGCACGCCAAGGTCCGAAACATGGAAGTCCTCGGAAGCGCCCCTGTCCTGCACCCGACGAAAAAGAGGGGCATCGTGGACCTGATGTTCGGCCGCCAACGTCGCCCGCATGGTGCAGTTGAGCTCGAACACCTTGTCGTCGAACTGAAGGCCCCTAAGGTAACGATACGACAGAAGGAAGTTGGTCAGGTGGAGGGCTACGCGCAGGCCGTGATAGCGGATGCACGTTTCGACAAGGCGAACACCCGTTGGGTATTCTGTGTACTATCGAGGCACATAGACGAGGACTACTGCTCAAGGGTGCGGCAGATCGAAGGCGATGATATCGGAACGATCGCGAGGACGGGGAATTTGAAGATTATGGTTCGGACATGGGCCTCGGTGTTCAGCGAAAACCGTGCGCGTTTGAAGTTTTTTCAGGATGCACTCGCGCTGCGCGTCACCCGCGAGGATGCGCTGGATCACCTGCGCAAGAGTTACAGTCGCTATCTGGAAGGTGTGCTGGAGGCTCATCCTGAGACTGAGGAAGCAGGCCCCGAAGAGTTGTATCCGGACGACGTTGCGAGAACGAAGGGCGCATACGCGTCGCAGGATGGACTACAATGGAATGAGGAAGCGACATAATGCTTTAGCACGAGGCGGCTTCCCTGGTCTGCGCGCTCCTACGCTGATCGTCAGCTCTACCTCTTTTCAGGGGGGGCGGCAACTATCTAACGAATATCTGAGATAGGTCGAGAGCAAAAGTTGCCATTGTGATTTCCCACAGATCGCTTCGTGCCCATGAACGTCATCCCGGAACGGTATCTTGAGGCCCGATAACGCCGCCATCGGTGGGCTCACAAAGCTCAGGCCTGGGCCTCGTGACCTGACAGCGATGCAGAGGCGTCGTTGTTCTCGCCGACTGGCGCAACGCGCCGGTTCGCCGTTCGCCATTGATATTTTCTCACATTATACATATTTCGTGTATTATATACATCGATGTGATCGAGTGGGGTTCACCATGAAAACGGCTGAGCACGTCGTAACCACCGCCGGGGACCTCGTGCGCCAATTCTCGCATTATAGTGATGTGGCGCTCGGTCAGCCGGTCGTCGTCACCAGGAACGGACGGCCCCGCAATGTTCTCATCTCTGTTGAAGAGTATGAGCGGCTGAAGAAGCGAGATCAGCAGGCATTTCTCGCCGGGGATACGCCTCAGCATTTCCTCGAGGAAATCGAAACCCTCGCGAGCCGTGAGGATAATTGATCGGAACCGCGCCCGAGCGCGGGTCGGTCATCCGTTACTCGTATCTCTGGGCAGACGAAGATGCTCGAGGGCAGGAAGAAGGCTTGAAGGATCGCCCTGCCGTTGTCCTTGCCTTGTCCATCAAGGTGGCCGACGGAACCACCGAGATCCTCGTCCTCGCCGTCACTCACTCGCCACCGGCCGATGCGGCCGACGCGGTGGCCTTCCCGCAGGAGATCAAGCGCCGCCTGGGGCTTGATGAGGCACCGTCCTGGATCGTAACGACGGAAGCCAATGCCTTCGTCTGGCCAGGTCCTGACATTCGGCCCGTGCCAGGCCGCACGCCACCGACCGTGATCTACGGGCGCGTGCCGGACGGTCTTCTCAGTCAGGTCGCTCGCTCCTACCTCGCGAACCGCAAGAAGCAGCGGAGCCGGTTGGTCCCGCGGACCGAGTAGCGGTCATCGCGGCTACAGAAACTCAAGATAAAGAACCCCCTACCGCATCCTGACGCCGGCGGCAAAGGGTGGGGCGCGCGAGCCGCTTCGCTGGTCTCGCTGCGTCCCGCGCCGTTCCGGCGCGCCTTTGCCTCCGGCGCCAGGATGCGGGGCTTTCGGGGGTGTTGAACCGAACCCTCTGGAAGGGACGTGACCCATGAACATCCCGGAATTCGCGACCGTGCTGACGGCGATTCTGCGCCACAATCGGCATCTGCACGAGGTGGGCGCCCCGCTCAAGGACTATCTGGTGCCGATGGCCTGGGGCGATCCGGGCCTCGGCAGGACCGACATCGCCGAGGCGGTGGCGGCCGATCTCGGCTGGGATCTGGTCTATGCCGATCTCGCCACCCGCGATCCGGCAGAGCTGGGCGGCATGCCCTGGGTCCGCGACGGGCAGACCATCCGTTGCCGGCCGGACTGGCTGCCGGACCAGGGCAGCGGCATCCTGTTCCTCGACGAGTTGCCGCAGGCCGGTCTCGCCAACCTCAATATCGCCGCGACCTTGATCCGCGAGCACCGGATCGGCGAGCACAGATTGCCGCCCGGCTGGATGGTGGTCTGTGCCGGGAATCACCAGCATAACCGGGCCGGCACGGTGACGATGCCGAGTCATGTCCGCAACCGGTTGCTGCATCTGGAGATCGAGGCCGATGCCAATGCCTGGGCCAAATGGGCGAGCGCGCGCGGTCTCGATCCGGTGCTGATCGCCTATAACCGCTATCGGGCGGCCGAGTACCACCATAAATTCTCGGCGACCGACAATGCCTATCCGACGCCGCGGAGCTGGGCCGCGAGCCATCAGGTATTCCGGCTCGATCTGCCCGAGAAGCTCCGGCGGGAATGCGCGGACGGCATCGTGGGATCGGCGGCCAGCGCCGATTACGCCGGGTTCCGGGCGATCCTCGCCACGCTGCCGGATGTCGACGCGATCATCGCCGACCCGGGTCGAGGGCCGCTGCCGGGCGACCCGATGACCAGCTACGCGCTCATGGGCGCCTTGAGCTACCGGGCCGAGCCGCGGAACTTTCCCGCGATCATCCGGTACCTCGACCGGCTGCCCGAGCAGGAATTTGCCGTGGTCTGCGTCGTCGATGCGACGGCGCGCGATCCGGATCTGACGCTCACCGGCGCCTATCAGGCCTGGGCCGCCGCCCATGGCGCGATGTTGAGCGGCCACTGACGCCGGCCGACAGCTAAAAAACCTAAACATCCGAGAGATTTGCCGCCACCGCCGGGCAACCGGCGGCAATGACGATTCACGTCCCGACAATGCCCAATCCCCAACCAATGGAGCCCCCAACATGGACATCTCGACCCGCGCCCTTCTGGTCAACACCACCGTCCGCGTCTGGACCGGCGAGAAGCGCGATCGCGGCATCACCCGCGAAATCTGTGCGATCAAAGGCGCCGAGAACAACGCCGTCCGCGCCAACAAGAGCCTGCTCGGCGAGCGCATCCGCGGCGTGCAATCGGCCGAGCGCGCGCTGCGCCAGGCGGTGCATGATCGCACGTTGCCCTGGATGGATGACGGCACGCGCATCCTGAAGGGCGCCGCCTTCATGGCGTTCACCGAAGCAATGGCCGAGCCGATCCGCGTCTTCGACGCTGCGGTCGACGAGTTCATCGAAGCCTATCCAGACATCAAGCGCGAGGCCCGCTCACGCCTCGGCGACGCCTATGCCGAAAGCGACTTCCCGGCCCAGCGGTCGCTGAAGCAGCGTTTCGGCGTCAAACTCACCTATCTGCCGGTGCCGAGCAGCGAGGATTTCCGGGTGAAACTCGCCTCGGACGAAATCGCCGCCGTCCGCCGCAATACCGAGGCGGCTTTGCGCGACACGGTCAATGACGCGGTCCGCGCCTTGCTCGACCGGCTGCAGGAGCCGGTTGCCCGGATGGCGACAAGGTTGCGCCTTTTCCGCCGCTCGACCGCCGGCAAGGTCCAGCACCCGTTCCGCGACAGCCTGGTCGAGAATATCCGGGCCATCGTCCAGTTGGCCCCCACGCTCAACCTGATGGACGATCCGCGCATCGCCGAACTCTGCGCCGATATCGAGCGGCACCTGACCGTCCACGATCCCGACCAGCTCCGCAATTCGCCCACGCTCCG
>Ga0209274_10000034_pt1 | contig 144463 bp, 100 predicted proteins | sample HubBroMetageREF1_FD_188343 | JGI IMG/M metagenome (GOLD analysis project Ga0209274, IMG submission 188343) | Reference soil microbial communities from the Hubbard Brook experimental Forest, New Hampshire, USA - Hubbard Brook CCASE Soil... | ecosystem: Environmental > Terrestrial > Soil >...
GATCGCCGGAGTCTCATCCCCGCACTTGAAGGAATCGTTACTGGCTATTTTACGTACCCGATCGCAGGCGGAATCGTCGATGCTGCCGCCAACTTCGCTTCTGCCGCGCGTGCGGCGGGCCTGAAACGTCTCGTGGTCATGTCGATGGCCCCCACGCACCCCGACAGTCCGAGCGACCTCGGACGCGCCCAATGGTTAGCGGAGGAGTTGCTAGAGTGGTCCGGACTATCCTGCATCCATCTGCGCATTGCTGCCCTGTTCTTTGAAAACCTGGAGTTGCTGCACGGCGAGGATATTTTAGGCGACGGCGTAATCCGGAACTCGTTTCCGGACCTGCCGATGAACTGGATAGCCGGTGAGGACGCCGGAAAGCTGGCTATTGCGGCTTTGCGGTTTCCCGAACGGTTCGGCGCTAAGACGGCCGTCTACCCGACCGGCACTGAAAAATTCAGCCACAGTGAAGTCGCCGGGATTATCGGTCGGCATCTGGGACGTTCGCTCAGACACGAAACGGTTTCAGTCGAGGCTTGGCAAACGCGCCTCATGGAGTTGAGCCAACAGGACAAGCGCATCAACTTGGATATGGCGCGCCATATCTCGGCTGTCGGTGCCGGCATGCGAAAGCCATTCCCCATGAACGATATGTTCGGCGCGGTGACGCAGGAGCAGGCGATGACACTTGACGAGGCGTTAAGGTCCGGATATCTCGCATTCAAACGGTGAAACAACTACGCGGTCCTGCGCTATGGTAATCAAGAATCCCTACACACAGTTTGGTTTAGTTGACAGAGAGCTTGCCGTTTCCGAGAGCGGTCACGCCTTTCTACTGAAATTACTCGATGCCACACATCCTGCCCCTCCGTTCTCCGAAATTTGTGATGTTTGGCCGGTCGAAGTGATGGAAGGCTGCGTGGTTTTCGAGGCAAAGCCGTCGGCTCGCTTTTATAACCCGATGGGGGCGGTACACGGCGGATGGATATCAACAGTGCTCGATTCCGCAATGGGCTGCGCTGTCCACTCGATGCTCAAGGCCGGGCAGGCCTATACGACTGTTGAAATGAACGTGAACTTCGTAAGGCCATTGTTGGAGCAAACCGGGATTCTCCGATGCGAGGGGAAGATCGTCCATTCTGGCGGCCGGCTCGCAACATCCGAGGGAAAATTGAAGGATGCCGCCGGGAACATCATTGCTCACGGCTCGGAGACTTGCATGATCCTCTCAGTGAAGAGCTAACGAAAACCAGCGGCCCACCAGGCCCGCGCGGCGTCCCCCTACACGAAGCAGACAGCTTTGTTATTAATCGACTTTCAAGATTCAAACGCGACCGCTGACCATAGGGGAACTTGTCAGAAAGTGGGCCTAGTGCATAGACCGGATAAGAGAGGTTCATCCAACCCTTGGCCAGCCCAGAGTCGGTAACGACAAGTCGGCTTGGCGCAAGCGATCTGCGCGAATGCGTGCACATCCGCTGGATTAATCCCGGATGACGAGCAAACCGGAGACTGATTCAGTGGTGGGATCTAGGGTTCGAGTGTCGCTTGTAGAACTCGATAGGCTTTTTGAAGCTGCTTGGCGTCGCGCTTTGCGAGCAGGGCTTGCAGTTGCTGCGTTAAGAACTTGGGATCTACGTTGGCGTTTTCGAAATGGAAGAACGCCGAGGGCGAAGCGCCTAATTCCCTAGCGAGATCGACGATGAGTTCGAACGAGGGCACTTTTTCACCACGTTCGATCCTGCCCAGGTGTTTGGGCCCAATGCCGACTTTTTCGGCGAGCTTCGCAACGCTCACCTTGCGATCTTTGCGAGTTGTTCGGAGGAGCCGACCGAAAAGTTCCGCTTCGTTCATCGGGTCTATGAAGAGGACGATACCTGTCGAATCCGAGAGTGGGAACGCTCCATTAGGTGCCTTTACTGTTGACAATGTGATCTTTTAGGGGTAAATAAGCCTCTAGGCTTGATAAAAGCGCGATTCTTCCATCCTGCGCATGACTTCAGATGGTTTTGTCTTTATGACGCGACACATCTTTACTATGGTCTCCAGCTTCGGGCTGACTAGGCCTCGTTCTATCAGGCTTACAGTTGTCCGATCGCACTCTGCTTCGAAACCGACTTTTTCTTGCGAGACTCCCAGCTTCTTTCTCATTCGTCGGAAAGCTTGCCCAAACGCCTTTTCAGGTCCAGAAAGGGGCTGAACGTGTTTTTTGCGGGCTGCCACAAGTGGAATAAGCGTCCCATAATGATGAATAGATTCCTACGGAATGCATTCCTCATTTTGTGTTTAGGGTCGGCGCGGGTCCTCTTGCGACTGGGGGCGATTTGAGTTCGTCGATCACAACCCGGTTGTCACTTATCTCAACCCCCACTGGAAATTCAATCGCGGATGCTCGCCCTGCAGCCAGCTTCGATATCCCAGATGAAGTCCTGATGGCTCGCACCGTCGATGGAGATAAGGAGGCGTTGGGTTGCCTCTTTCGCCGTTATGCCCGGTTGGTACGGGCGGTCGGGTACAAGATCCTCAGGGACGATTCGGAAGCGGACGACTTGCTCCAAGACGTTTTCCTCTTCATCCATCAGAAGAGCGCGCTGTTTGATGGGTCCAAAAGTTCTCCCCGCTCATGGATCGTTCAGATGGCTTACCATCGTGCAATCGACCGTCGCCGCTATCTGGATTCACGACACTTCTATGCTCAGGTCGATCTGGAAGACGTTGGAAACGAACTGAGCGGCTCAGGCTCGAAAGCAACGGGATACGAAAACTCGATTGAAGAAGTGCTTGCAAGGGTTGGATTACGCAAGGTGTTCGGAGTCCTCTCCGAGATTCAGCGTCAAACTCTCGGGCTCCATTTACTCGACGGGTACACCTTTGAAGAAATCGCGGTGAAATTGGACCAGTCCCGAGGAAATGTAAAGCACCATTATTTTCGGGGATTGGAAAAACTACGGAAACAAATTTTTAGGCAGGGCGATTGAGCAGTATCATAGGAGGCGTTATTCATCCGAGGAGCAGGGGCGTTGTCTCACACCGAACCCCATGACGAGTTCCTAGAACTCTGCGCCATTTCAACCTCGGGCCAACTGAGCGAGGAAGACCAGAGAAGACTACAGGAGCATCTTGCCGTTTGCTCCTCCTGCCGTGATGCACTGCAGCAATACGAAGCCATCATCCGCCACGCGATCCCAGCGATGGGAGCAGAAGAGATCCCAGAACATTTGGAAGGGGGTGGGGCTTGGTCGGAGAAGCGGGCAGAGTCTGCTCTTTTCGAGCGCATCGCACGAGATGAGGGGGGGGGCGGAATCGAGCGTACCGGGCCGATTCCGCCCCATCGTGAAACTAGCTCTCGTCGAGTCCTCGCTCCCGAAAGCGCCGCCGCTTGGCGAAGTGTGTGGTCTCTCTACGCTGCAGGAATACTGCTTTTCATCGCTCTCGGTTTCTGCGCTTACGAGGTAGGTATTCGCCGAGGGACAGAGGTCGCAAACGTCCCCTCCCCCCATCCAGACACTCAAACCCGAATCTCGTTGGAAGAGAAGTTAAGTGACGCGAGCCACGAATCCGAGGTCGCGCATTCTCAAGTCGGGCAACGCGACAAGGTGATTGCCGATCTCCATCGCCAGTTAGAACAGCAATCGGCGAAAATGGATCAGATGAAAGCGGTTCAGGAACAGTCGGACGCTGCGCTACGCAGCGCAGAAGCTGGGCGACAAGAACTCATCCAGAAGCGCACTGACGCGGAACAGAAATTCGCCGCCGCGCAGTTAAGTGCTCAGGCGCTGCAGAAGAAGTTGGATTCGATTGCAGAACAGTCTTCCCAAGATGCAAAACGGGCCGCAGCATCAGACGCAAAAGTCGATGAACTCACGAACCTGCTAAGTCGGCGTGACGCTACTGTGGACCAGCAACAGGAGTTGCTTGCGCACGATCGTGACATTAGAGAACTCATGGGCGCGCGGGATCTGTACGTCGCAGAAGTGTACGACGTGGCACGCACGGGAGCGACCCAGAAGCCCTATGGGCGCGTGTTTTACACCAAGGGAAAGTCGCTCATCTTCTATGCCTATGATTTGGATCAGCAGACGGTTGCGAGGAACGCTAACACGTTCCAAGTGTGGGGCCGGCACGGACCGGACCGGGAGCCACCGTTTCCCTTGGGTATCTTCTACGAGGACAACGCCTCAAAGAAGCGGTGGGTTTTGAAGCTGGACGACCCGAAACTGCTGGCACAGATTGATGCTGTGTTCGTTACGATTGAGCCGAATGGCGGCAGTCGCAAACCAAGCGGCAAGCCCCTTCTCTTTGCTTACCTGCGAGTCGACCCAAATCATCCTTAACCACGACTGTTGCATCTTTCCTCGCTCTGCAGGGTTCCAACTAATTAACGAAGGATCGGGTACCAAGTGAGACCTCTCTCCGTAGACTCGAACAGGATTTCCGAATCCGTCGGCCATAGGAGAGTCTCAGTGCGCGTGCGCTTTCCCCGCATCGCTTTTCTTTTCGCTTTTGCTGTGTCGCTAGCCCTCCCCCTAGAGGCGCAGTCTCCAAATGGAACTATGAACGGTCGCGTACTCGATCCATCCAACAAAGTGATCAGCGGGGCCGATATTCTGGTAATAAGCGATGCAACAGGAGTGCAGTACTCTGGCAAGACCAATGAGGACGGCATCTATGTGGTACCGAATCTGCCGCCAGGAGCGTACCGGCTTCAGGTTTCCAAGTTGGGATTTAAGACACTCATCAAGCCCGATATTGTTCTCAACATCCAGGACGCGCTCTCGATCAACTTCACCTTGCCGGTAGGGGCCGCTTTCGAAACCGTGACGGTTGAAGGCGGCGCGTCGATGATCAATACAACAGATGCATCGGTCAGCACTGTGATCGATCACACATACGTGGAGAACATGCCGCTGAATGGCCGCAGCTTCCAGGATTTGATTTTGCTCACGCCGGGGGTGGTGACGAACAGCCCTCAGAGTAGTAGCGCGCTTGGCATAAATGGCGAATTCAGCGTGAATGGGCAGCGCACGGAGGCAAACAACTACACCGTGGACGGTGTGAGTGCGAATGTCGGTGCGTCGTTCTATACCAACGGAATGCTAGCTGCAGGTGCCAGTGGGTCTGTTCCTGCCGCGACGGCATTAGGGACTACGCAGGCTCTGGTCTCCGTGGACGATCTCCAGGAGTTTCGCGTGAACAGCTCGACGTACTCGGCGGAATACGGCCGTAATCCGGGCGGCCAGCTCGCGTTTGATACGAAATCGGGTGCCAACAAATGGCACGGTACGGGGTACGACTATCTGCGGAACAATTACTTCGACGCGAACGATTGGTTCAACGATTACTTTGATTCAGCGGAACCTCCGACTCGCCAGAATGATTTCGGAGGCACATTGGGCGGGCCAGCTAGAATTCCGGGTTTGTACAACGGGAAAGACAAGACGTTCTTTTTTGTTTCCTATGAGGGTTTGCGTTTGATCCAGCCCCAGCCGGCGACCACTTTCTCTGTGCCGGATCTTTGCATGAGAGGTGCAGGCGGTTGTCCATCTGGCAGAGCGCCAGCTGCAGCCGCTTTATTGCCTGTAGTTAACGCGTTTCCACTTCCCAGTCCCAATGGAGTGGAGGACGCCGTGAACGGGGTCGGTCAAGCGATTGTAACTTCGACGAACCCTAGTTCCCTTAATTCCACCAGTGTTCGGTTCGATCACGCCGTAAATGATAGGTTAAGGGTCTTCTTCCGGTTCAGTGATACCGCTTCCAGTACAGCAGCGAGTGGTATTGCAAGAGATGAGGTAGCCTACGGAATGAAGACGTACACGGCTGGGGCCAGTAGCATCTTTTCCAATCGGTCGAGTAACGAGTTTCGTCTCAACTATAGTTCGAATGGAGCAATAGCTGATTTGATTATTGCTCCATTTGGAGGCAACACACCTGCCAATTTGGCACAGCTTGTTGGCCTTGGGCCTCAATCGGGCGAAGATGTTCTCCTTTTATTGGGAAACGATGAAGTCGATGTGACTCAGAACATCACTGCTGGGGCGCAACGGCAAACCGTTGCCTGATTTCAGAGGAGAGTAATGAGGCGCAGTTTGCCATCGGCGACGTGCTCGCGCATATACTTCGGGCCCGGCAAGGTGTCCGAAAGGGTTTGCGGGATGGTTAGTCCACGGAATGTTTCCCGTTCGCGAACGTCTTGCGCGAGGCTGCTTACGGCCGCGGCCACCAGACTGAGGCACAGAACTAGACGGAGCTTCATCGAAATCCTCCAGAGGTTTCGCAGAGTTTGCTGACTGTGATTCGCCGGTCTGACAAAACTCACTCGTAACGAATCGCTTCAACTGGATCCAGCCGCGCGGCCTTTACTGCCGGGTAAATCCCGAACACCAGACCCACCGTAATGGAAACGATAAACGCCAGCAGGATGGAGCTTACGGTCACAATGGTTGACCATCCTGCGAGCAACGCGATCAGGCGCGACATCACAAAGCCAAATACAATGCCGAGGCTTCCGCCCACAAACGAGATCATCATGGCCTCAACCACAAACTGGCGAACGATGTCGGACTGTCGAGCTCCCACTGCGCGGCGCACACCGATCTCGCGGGTGCGTTCGAGAATGCTCGCCAGCATGATGTTCATGATGCCAATGCCACCCACCAGCAGAGAGATGGAGGCGATCGCAACCATGACGACACTGAAAAGGCGCTCAGTGCGCTGTTGTTCGGCCAGCAGTTCGGCGGGGACGATCACGTTGAAATCGCCTGCGGAGTGGTGGGACGAATCCAGAATCGCCCGGACCACCTGCGCTACCGCTGGCATATCCGCGTTCTCTTTCAGGTGAAGATAGATGCCATCGATTTCGTCGCGGACGTCGCTATAGCTGTCTTCCAGGCGAAGAATCGCGGCGTTCAGCGGAACGTAGATGATGTTGTTGAGGTCCTGGGCAGGAACTCCCGCGACCTCTGTCCGCGAGCTGAGTTGAGGGCTGGCCACTCCGATTACGCGAAACCACTGTTCGTTCACCTTGATGTACTGGTCGATCGGATTCGACGCTCCGAACAGGCTCGACCGGGCCGCTGCTCCCAGCACGCAAACTGGCGCGGCGCGATTCTCTTCGTCCTGGTCGAAGAATCTGCCTTGCAACACCTGAAGGCCGGCGATGCTGATGTAACTTGGGTTGACTCCGTAGACGGCAGGCACATCTTCCTGAGACTTTGGAATTGTTTTTGAAGGCGTCATCCGTTTGCGCGGAGTCGAAGCAGCGATGTCGCTGACGTCATCGCGAATCACCCGGTAGTCCTGAAATGTGAGTCCGGGCGAGATCTTGCGGATTTTGGAATGAGCTTGCCACTCCGTGGTTTCCTTGGCTTCCACGATCAGGTTGCGGACCCCCATTTGCTCGATCAGCGCCATAACTTTTTGCCGCGCTCCCGCACCAATCGAAAGCATGGACACCACGGCAGCCACGCCGAAAATCATCCCCAACATCGTCAGCAACGAGCGCAGCCGATGAAGAAGGAGATTCTGCAAGCCTAGACGGATATCCGGAATCCATTGCTGGTAGCCGCGGAGCACACGCGCAGCACGGGGTGGCGTGAGTGTGGACATTAAGGCGCGCCTCCACCGATGCCGGGTGCAGAGGCGCTCGAATTACTTGCTTTGCGGGGCGCGGTTGGGTCGACCAGAGCGACCTCAGAGCCCGCATTCAGGCCCTCGACGGCGGCGCGGCTCTCGCCTTCACTTTGGACCTTGACTTCGCGCGGTTCGAACGCGCTGCCGTTCCTGATATATACAACGCGCTTTCCTTCTTTCAGGAACAGCGCTTGCCGGGGAACATAAAGCACGTTCTTTTTCTCGTCCCCCAGAATCACGATTTGAGCGGTAAGGCCGGGACGCAGCCTGGGATCGGCATTGGGAAGCCGAATCGCAACGTCGAACTTTCCTCCCTGATTCTCTTCCCAGAATTGCCGCACCGACATTCCGCCGACGGTCTTGACGGTTCCCTGGAAAAGTTGGCCAGGCAGAGCATCGAACTCGATGCTCGCTGATTGTCCGGCTTTGATATTGCTGCGGTCGTGTTCATTGATCTTGCACGTGATCTCCACTTCGCTGGAGTCGATCACCTCGGCAATGGCGCTCCCGGGCTGGACCTGGTCGCCTGCCCGGTAGTCGGGCAGAGTCATCCCATCAAAAAAGAATCCGCCACTCGCCTCGCGATTCTTTTCGATGGAGACGAGACCATCGATTGCCGCTGGAACATGCATTTTGTCGATGTTTTGCTGCGCCTGGTCCATCTGCAGCTTCGCTTTGTTGCGCTTCTCCTGGGCGAGGTAAATCGTGGCCTGGCCGGTTGCAGTATGCGACTGGATGTCCTGTTCCAGTTCGGCCAGCACTCTTTTTGCCTGTTCGAGGGCAAGCTGATTTTTCTTGCCGTCGATAGCGCTCACCAGTTCGTTCTTCTGGACGTCCAGTTCGGCTCGCCGCACGTCGAAGCGGTCCTTAAGCAGCGCGACCTTGTCCTGTGCTGCCTGAACTGCGGCATCCGCCTTCGCCTTGGTGATTTCCTGATCCGCCTGTAGCAGCTCGGAACGGTTCTGCTCCAGCTTATAGTGCTGTTCGCTGGGATCGAACTCGATGACGATGTCGCCCTTCTTGACCGGGACTCCGGTGTGAGAGAGCTGAGTGATTTGCAGAGCGCCACCGCCGACCGGAGGCGCTGTGAGCATGATCGTGTGCGTAGCACGAAGTTCACCCGTAGCCGTTACCTTCAGCTCGAGATCTCCGCGCTTGACCTGGCCAACGGGAATCTCGCCATCCGGGGCGGGAATACTGGCTCGCCGCGCCGCCGCAAAAACGCCGAAGGCGGCAACGAGAATAGCCATCAATATTCCCGAGGCGATGACGCGGCGACGTTTCATGGATGGGAAATCACTCCTTCACCGTCGGATCTTTCAGCGCCACGCGATCTCCCGCGCGCAACCCCTTCGCAACCAGGATGCGATCGCGGCTTCTGCGTCCGACCTCAATCGCACGCTCTTCGAATTTCGAACCCGCCCATACGTAGGCCACGGTCTGCCCCGACTTTTGAAACGAAGCCTCCACCGGAATCGTGAGGGCGTCCGGAACGCGATCGACGACCACGGTCAACTGGGCGGTCATGCCGGGCTTCAACCGGGCGTCGGTTTGATCGAGCGCGATTTGCAGATTGAAATTCCTGGGGATGGGCCAGCCCGCCGAGAAATCGATGGTGGCAATCGTGCTGATCTGCTCAATCTTGCCGGTGAATTGCCTGTCCGGGATTGCGTCCAGTTGCGCGCTCACTGTCTGGTTCAATGCCAGGCGTCCGCGTTCGGTTTCATCCGCTCGCGCCGAGACGCGGAGGGTGGAAACGTCGGGCAACTCCGCCATCGGCGCGCCGGGCCAGGCCCGGTCTCCGGGCTCGAACGGGGCTTCGCCTCCGGGGTGCCAGATCGAAGTCAGGCTGATCATCCCGCTCGACGGGGCCTGCAACGTCATTTTGGTCAAAGCGCTCTCGGCACGCTGCACATCGTAATCGGCTTTCTTGCTAGCCTGAACCTTGCTCTCGATGGTTGCGTTGTTCACGGCACGATCAGACTTTAACTTCTCTTCCACTTCGTGCAGCTTTTGTTCCGCATCGGCTACCTTCAGGTTGGCCTCGGCACCTTCGATTTTCGAAACAATCTCTTCCTTGCCGGCATCCAACTTTGCGGTTTCGACGTCGAATCGCGATTTCATCACCGCGGTTACGTCTTCCTCTTCCGAGAGGTGAGCCTGGGCTCGAGCCTGCTCGATTTCTGCTTCCGCAGATTTCAAGGTGGACCGGTCTTGCGCCAGGTCCTGCTCGGTTTTTGTTTTGTCAAACTCGACCACCACATCGCCCTGCTTCACTTGAGTCCCGTCGGCTGCAATTTTGATGATCTGAAGATCGCCAGCCTCGGCTGGGGCGGAAATCGTCACTGACTTCAAGGCCTTCACCTCGCCTCGAAACTGGATGGAGTCGATGAACTCACCGCGCTTCACATCAAAGGTGGCAACCTCCAGCGATCGATTTGAGTATCGGACCGCGCCGAGTACAACGCCGCTTCCCACGAACAGAACCAGGATGACGACAACCATCACCTTGCGCTGGATCCATAACTGCTTCATCCGCGGAATCATTGGGAACCGCCAGCGGCGCCACCGGGTGGGGCAAGATCCACATCAACTGCGGCTGATAGGTCCGGCATGAGCTTGGCGTCGCTGCCCGAAATCGAGAAAACCACGGCGAAGGTGCGAAGCCTGGAGGAGAAATCCCCATTCCTCGCTATAGGGGCCATTTCTTCCAGCTTGCCCGGAAACATCAGCTGCGGGTAGGCATCGAGGTGCACTCTTGCCGGCTGGCCGACTTGCAAACTGAGAAAGTCTTCCTGATTAACCGGAACCTGCACCTCCATCCGGGAAGGATCGACGACCTGCATAAAAGGAACGCCCGGCCGCACTTGGTCGCCTTCCTGCACCTCACCCATTTTCCCCTGCTTCCAGATCGTGTTGAGCACAACGACGCCATCAATGGGTGAATGGATCTGCATGAGTTCGGAATTCGCCTGGGCGTGCAGCATCGTTTCTCGCGTACGATCGCGCTGAATCTCCAGGATGCGAATCGCGGCCTGTGCCGCTTTGCGCTTCAGCTCGAAAGTCTCGCGAAGTTGTTGTAGCGTCGCCTTCGCCTCGTCAAGGTCCTCTTGGGCTTTTTCAGCATCGATGCGGGAGACGATCTCGACCTTCTGCATTTCGAGTTCCGCCTTGCTCAGGCTATCTTCCGCCTGCTTCATCTCGGTTTCATCTTTGGCCCGAGCCGCGTTCTCCTTTGCTTGCTCCTCCAGTACCTGGTCGACTAGTTTGCTGTGGTCCGCCTGCTTGTCGATGAAATCGCGCAATTGGGCCTGGCGGTCAAACTCCACCAGCAGATCTCCACGTTTTACGCGGCTTCCGCCCAGCGCCAGCCTGGTTACGGTGAGCGTTCCGACTTGCTGCCCTGAAAGCAGTGGCGCCAGGATGGCGCGGGTCTCAACTGCCCCGGTGGTGCCCTTTAGACGCAGGGTTCGATTGGGAGTGGTTGCGGCGCTGGAAAGCTGGGAAGCACCAGGCTTCGACCGGGATTTCCACTTTACAACCGCCAGCAGGAAGGCCACCAGGAGCAGCGCACCCACAGCAACAACGACAACACTCCGTGGCGATCTCTTCCATCGAGCGCCGCCACGAGTGGGATCTTCCGGCATCCTGCCTTCTGGCTCCGAAGGAGCTGCGGGTTCAGTAGTTGCTTCGGCAGAAGATGGACACATGCTCGACGACTCTCGCGGCAGTTTTTACGAATCGGCCGAATACAGCTGGGTCCTGAAGCACTCTATTATCCAACAGAAGAGACTCCTTCAAACCACAAAATCCCGGACAACCCTCATTTATGGGGATCGAGATTTGCGCCCGTACTTGCAGTCCATTTCCGGGATCTGCGTACTTAGAACCAACAAGAATCTCTGTGAATCTCGATTTATTTGCCTTTTTGCGGCACGCTGAGCGGAGAGACTTTTCAGTCCGCACTGCACGCCCATGCTGGTAGTCATCGCGCGCCAATTTCAGCCTCGCTGGCTGGGCGCGACGGGTGACCACTTTCAGCCACACTATCGTATGCCGTTCGCCTTAATGAGCGGTCGACAAGATGGACTGTTCTTGATTGATCTAGCGGCCAGCCACTGCCCGTTGATTCTCTGGTTACGTGCCGCACCTCCTGCAAATTACGCCAACGTCGGGGGTTGCGGAATTCAAAACGGTAATGCGAGTTCGAATCACACTTCCTCCGCCAGCAAGTCTCAACTGCAGAGAAATTCCACAACCCATGTCGGCCCCGTTCCCGCGAAATACACCAAACATGCCCCTTTTTCGCGATACTTGCTCCGCAAACCGGACTCCAGAGAACAGACTGCTCGTCAGTGAGGGGGTCATTGTCAGTGGCCTTTCTCCAGAGTACATATTCGCAGTCCGGTTTCGCGGAGTCTGTTAGGCGCGCAATGCGATCAAACGCTTTGGATTCGGCGATAGCGAGTTGACTTTTGCCAGAATGGTAGAGTCGCGTTGAGCCCTTCCGATAGGCCCGTTTCTCGATGGTTGCGCATACCTGCGCCTCTGGATCGCGTCCGGATATTTAAGATGAATAACAGATCGTTACTCGGCAGGAAAACCCTCCATACCGATCCACAGCTGCGCCAGGAGTTGCAGATTCTTCTTGTAAGTACGAGTGACTGTGAACTCCCTTCCTCCGCGCACGCGGAGCACATACTCGCCCGTGGAAATTGGATGAATCTCCTCAACCAATGCCTCGTTCACCAGCACAGATCGATGAATGCGCACAAACCCGTGCAGATTGAGCTTTTCCTCCATGGTCGAGATAGACTCTCGCAGCAGGTGCGAACTTGAAGTACGCAATAACAAGACGCAGTTTCCCTTGGCTTCGACTGCGATAACGTCTGCTGCATCTATGAAGAGAATTCTCCCCTTGGTTTTGATGGCAATCCGCGCAGACTTCCCCATCGCGAGCGTCGGGGTCCGGAGCGCGACTTCACGGATATGCGGATCGCCGTTATCCAAAAGACCTCCATTGCCGATTTCGTTATTGCTCCCGTGCTCGAAGTTCATAGTGACCCCGCACGGCCGTCAATCGGCCGACTTCCAGTTCATCCTGCGACCTCTGGCATCCTTATGTCGTCGTCATCCGTGAGATATGTGTTTATCTCCTCACTCTACCCACGGCTTACTGCGGACGGAAAGCTGGATTGCGCGCCGAAATAACACTCAATGGATTCCAACTTTCCGTTCCTGATTCGGAGATACTCCACATTCCGGAGCGATTTGCCGTTCTTGGTGTGGCAAAGATACTTCACAAAAGCATCATCGGCGCCAGTGGTGATCCGCTCCAGGTCAAAACGTCCAATGAAATCGATCTGTGTGTCCCAGCATTGGGTTTTGAAGGTGCTCTTGCTGATGTGGTCGTCGCCCGCCGCGCTCGTAAAGGTGAAGTCGTCGGCGAGCAAGGCATTGAACGTGTCCAAGTCCTTCTTTTCCCACGCCGCGTACCACCTACGGATGATCTCCTCGTTCGTTAAGTTCTGCCCTCCCAAGGCGCTGGCCCGTGCCGGTCCCGGCAGGGTCACCGCACCAACCAGCGCGCAGGCTCCCGTTGCGAGCAGATTCCTGCGCGACACTGCGATGCTTGTCATTGTTCGGCCCATTTAATTTCCCCTTTCGATGCGGATTCTGGCACGATCCGACTATTGTGATGCGACCATTCCGCTTGCGCGTTGCATCAATCATACCAACGAGTATGTATGTTAATGCAACGCTCAAGCACTTCACGGTCTCAACAACAGGGCTGCTTATCCGCGGCCTGCCACTCGCGTCCGGCCTCGTGCCGGGCGTAGCGACTCGAGGTGGCCACTCACCCTTCTTTGGCCAGCTTTCATCGTCTGTGCGTCCTGCGAATTCTTGGTTAAAACCACGTAACCCTCGTACGCCGCGATCAGGAAGGTAGCGGTTTCATTCGCGTTTATATCGTGCCGCACTACCCCGCGTTTCTGTCCTTCACGCAGCGCCTCGGCTACGGCGTCGTGCCAGTTCTTAAAAAGCTTTGCCGTCCTTTTGCGGAATCCCTCATCAATACCCGACATCTCTTGGGACAGGTTAATCAAGGGGCAGCCACGCCGAACGTCTTCTCTTTTCAGCGATTCGGAGTGAACAATCCGAACCAGCGCGTCGATGGGGTCTTTGACATTCTGCAAAGGCTGCACCCACTTCTGGTGAAGGTCACTGGCCATGACCTCGTCGAGCACCGCATACCCAAGGGCCTCCTTGTTATCAAAGTGGTAGTACAGCGCGCCTTTGGTGACGCCGGCTGCCGCCAGAATGGCATCCAGGTCAGCGCTCCGATAGCCAGAGCGGTATATCTCTTGAAAGGCAGCCTGCAACAGGAGTTCCCGGGTGCGCTCCGGATCCCGCGAGGTCGACCGCTTGCGTCGCGATCGTTTTTTGATAGCTAACATACCAATCAGTATGCAGTCTCGAATAACCAGAGTCAAGCTCGTAAGAAATCTCCGGAGATCGGGATTTGTGAAAATTCATCTCCTGTTTGATGTAGTCCTACAAGCCGCAGTGACAGTCCTACAGCCAACCAACTTCACGCGCATGATACGCGCAGTGAGGACTGTGCAGTCGGCATCCCGCATTTCATAACCGCCGATCTGCTCATCGATGTAACCGATTGAAAACTCAACGACCACCCTCTGGTTCGCTGATTGCAAACACTCAACGTGGTGGAAGCGGTTCGCGACTCATCTATTTGTCTCGGTCAGTCGCGACAATCAATCGTTTGCTCGGAGGAAGCAATGGACATGCGACGCGTGAAGTTGGCTCTGGTTCTACTCTGGGTGGTTTGTGCGGGCAGTGCCCTGGCTGCGTGGGGGCAGTCAACCTCAACCGGCACCGTGGCCGGCTCGGTGACTGATCCGACCGGCGCTGTGGTGGCAGGTGCGGCAGTTACGCTGACTGACATCGGGACCAATACTGCGCGGACCACGACCAGCAACGCGTCTGGGCGGTACATCTATGTGGATGTAAACCCGGGCATCTACAGCATTGCAGTCAGTAAGGCAGGATTTGCAACCACCAAGACCGAGAACCAGGAGGTAAAAGTCGGAGCCAGCCTCACGCTTAATTTGTCTCTGCAGGTGGGCGCCGCGAATGTGGTTGTGGAGGTGACTACCGCTGGCACCGAACTGCAAACCATGAATGCCACCGTGGGCAACACCATCACGAGTCTCACCTTGGACAACCTGCCAAGCCTTGGCCGCGACGTCAGTTCATTCGTCGAGTTGCAGCCTGGCGTGAGTCCCGATGGCAGCGTGGCGGGCGCAGTGGTCGATCAGAGCTACTTCTCGCTGGATGGCGGCAATAACAGCAGCGACATGGACGGCAGCCAGAACGTTTACTTCACCAGTATGGCTGGCGACCCGACCGGGGGTGTGGCCACGCAAAATAACCTGGGAGCAGGGGTGGGCGGGCCCACGGGCGTGCTGCCCACTCCACAGGACAGTGTGGAGGAGTTCAAGACAAACACGGCCGGCCAGACCGCCGATTTCAACAGTTCCGCGGGCGCCGAAGTGAGGGTGGTCACCAAGCGCGGAACCAATGCCTGGCATGGCACGGCATACGAATATTACAAGGATAACAACTGGTCGTCCCAAAGTTGGGAGAATGACTACGACAACTTTCTGCAGCCGGGCTCCGTCCCGCTGCCCAGCTTCCATTACAGCCGCTTTGGCGGGGCGATCGGCGGGCCGCTTATCTCGAAAGAGATTCTCGGAGGCAAGACCTATTTCTTTGCCAATTACGAAGGTTTCCGCTTCCCCAACTCCGAGACAATCTTTCGGAACGTTCCCTCGCCGGCCCTGATCGCGGGAAACATAACCGATCCCGTAACTGGCGTCGTTACCTCCCTGGCCAGCGTCGACCCGCGTGGGATTGGAATCAACCCCCTGGTTCAGACGATATGGAAGACCTACGAGCCCCAGTCGAACGCGCACTGCTCGCAGAACGAATGCGACGGGGCCAACGAACTGGGCTTCACGGCCAACGTTGCCTTGCCCACCAGCAGCAACTTCGGGGTAGGGCGCCTCGATCACGATTTTGGGGCCAAGTGGCACTTCATGTCGAGCTATCGTTGGAACAAGCTGACCGCTAACAACGATAATCAGATCGATATTGGCGGTTTCTTTCCCGGCGACACGTTGGGTGTCCCGGCTTCCATATCCAAAGGTCCGCTGCAGTCCTATCTGTTGGTAGGGGCGCTGACCACTAACGTCAGCCCCAATACAACTAACGATCTCCACTATAGTTTTCTGCGTAACTGGTGGGCCTACGCCCGGCAGGGAGATACTCCTCAGACCTCCACGCTGGGGGGAGCCCTGGAAATTTTCAGCGGCCAGACTGCCGGCGAAACCCAGGATTTGGGACCCTACAACGTAAACACGCAGAATACCCGCAACCGTTTCTGGGATGGGCACGATCAGATGGTCCGCGACGATATTTCCATGTTGAAAGCCAACCACCTGTTTCAGTTTGGGGGTACCTATCAGCACAACTGGGACTACCATCAACGCACCGATAATGGTGGCGGCATCAACTACCAACCGGTTTATGAGTTGGGCAACGGCGACCCCGGATCGGAACTCGCGTCCAATCTATCGATCTGCTCGGATCCTAATATTCCCAGCTGCCCCTCCCTTACCGCGGCGGCGCTGGGCATCGTTTCGATCGCCCAGACCGTCTACACCCGGAGTGGTTCAAATCTGACCTTGAATCCTCCGCTGACCCCGGCATTCGACAAGAGTACTATTCCTTATTACAACGTGTATTTCAGCGACACCTGGCACATGAAACCGACGTTCACCCTGACTTACGGTCTGGGTTGGACGCTGGAGATGCCGCCGGTGGAAGCGAATGGTAAGCAGGTTGAGTTGGTGGATCAGTCGGACCAGCCCATTTCGGCTGTATCCTACCTGGCGAATCGGGAGCGGGCAGCGCTGCAGGGGCAAGTCTACAATCCCGAGATAGGTTTCGCCTTGGTGGGCAATACCGAGAATGGGCTGAAGTATCCGTACAACCCATTTTACGGCTCGTTCAGCCCTCGCATCGCTGCGGCCTGGAACCCACACTTCGACAGCGATTCGGTGGGCGGCAAGATATTCGGCCATGAAGATACGGTGATTCGCGGCGGCTATGGCCGCGTCTTCGGCCGCTTGAACGGTGTGGATCTGGTGCTGGTGCCCCTGCTGGGCACGGGCCTCATGCAGCCGGTTCAGTGTGTCGGTAGTGCCCTGAGTAACGGCACCTGCGGCGCGTCCGAACACACGGCCACGCCGGCGACGGCTTTCCGCATCGGCGTGGATGGCCTCACTGCCCCACTACCTCAGCCCAGTGCGACGCTCCCCCAGCCGGACTTCCCCGGCTACAATGCCGTTTCGGCCGCCACCGCCGAGACTCTGGATCCGAATTTCCGGCCCAACCAAGTGGACTCGTTCGACTTGACGCTTCAACGCCAGTTGTCCCGCAAGGTCACCTTGGAACTGGGCTACATCGGGCGCAGAATCACCCACGAGTACCAACCCATCAACTTGAACGCGGTGCCCTACATGATGACGATGGGCGGGCAACAGTTCGCTCAGGCGTATAAGAACGTGGTGTTGCAATACTGCGGAGGTATTGCGGGACTAGCCGGCGGTGGTTGCGCGGCCAACTACCAGGCCGTCACGCCCCAACTGTTCTTCGAAACCGCGCTTGGTGGACCGACCTCTGCCTACTGCAGCACCCCGGTCGTGGTCTCAGGAACGCCAATCACTCCGGCAAACTGCACCCAGGCTGTGGCTCTGAATGAAGGTGCCAGCGGCACCAATAACCTTAACAATGCTCAAGTGTGGAGCCTCTGGAGCGATTTGGACAGCGGCCCGTTCAACTTTCCTCACAGCATGATGAACACAACCACAGGACCTTTTGGACCCCAGATGACCTCAGGCGTTGGTGTTAACGCCAGCGTAGGCTTCGGAAACTACAACGGCGGCTTCGCCTCTGTAAAGATGGCGGACTGGAAGGGCTTGACCATGCAGTCGAACTTCACCTGGTCCAAAGCCCTGGGAACCGCAGCAGTGGTCCAGGCCACCAGTGAATTCACTGAGGACGATGTCTTCAACCCCTATACGATGTACGGGCAACAGACCTTTAACCGCAAGTTCGTCTACAACGCGTTCTTTGTGTACCAGCCGCCCTTTTACAAAGGGCAGAACGGACTCATGGGGCGGGTGCTGGGCGGATGGACGTTCTCGTCTATCTTCACTACAGGCAGCGGCGCTCCGATCGAGATTCTGACCACGACCGGAGGCGGTCAGGAGTACGGCGCCGGGGATAACAGCAACTTCTTTGGAGAAGAAAATGCTGTACCGATTGGGGCGGTCAAATACGGTCACGCCTACTACAACCAGCCCTCAAGCGGGTTGCCCGTGAATTTCTTCGCGCAAGGCACAGCAGCGATCAACAGCTTCCGTAATCCGATTCTGGGGTTAGATAACCGGGACGGCGGCACAGGCATACTCAACGGGCTGCCATACTGGAATGTGGACTTCAGCATTAAGAAGAACTTCCATGTGACGGAGAGTGTCAGTTTGGAATTCCAAGGGGTGTTCGCTAACGTTTTTAACCACAATCAGTGGCTGGATCCGGATGTCGACGCCGCGGCGGCTCTCTTCGAAGGCCCGACCGGTTTCGGAGCTCTGAATAACGGCTCAGCGCAGGAGCAACCTGGTGGCGACCGGCAGATCGAGCTGGGCGCTCGCGTTCGCTTCTGACCTGCAGAAATTCGAGGCGCCACACGGAGCGGCGCCTCGAATGAACCCCGACTTACTTCGTCCAGCCGGGACCATGCAACACTGCTCCGGCCTTCGTTCCGGTCAGGCGTCCCTCTTCGTATTCGAGTTGACCGTTGACGAAGACATACTTGATTCCTTCTGAAAGTTGCGCCGGGCTCTGGTAGGTGGCGCGATCGCGAACGGTTGCGGGATCGAAGATGGTGATGCCGGCGAAGAAGCCTTGTTTGAGCAGTCCGCGATCGACCAGGTGTTCGCGTTGCGCCGGTAGGGAAGTCATTTTGCGAATCCCTTGTTCGAGTGGAAGCAGGTGCTCGTCGCGGATGTAGTGTCCGAGGAAGCGTGGCATGGCTCCGAAGGCGCGGGGATGAGTGTGAGGCTCGAAGAGTGGGCCGTCGAGCGAAAGCTCCCCGGCGTCGAGGCAAAGACTGGTCCAAGGCTGTTGTAATCCAAACTTGAGGTCGTCTTCGTTGGCGATGAAGTAGATCGCGCCGGTGCGAACCTTATCATCGATAACCAGATCGAATAGCGCATCGAGCGGAACTTTTTTCTGCGCTTCGGCGATTTGCGCCAGCGTCTGACCGTCAAATTGTTTTAGATCTGGATTAACTATCCCGGAGACAAGAACGCCGCTTGCGCCTCCGCTGCCCAAGTACAGGTTCTCCCAATCGGGATGCTCGGTTGCCATCTCCCTTTTTATCTTTTCCCGAATCACCGGATCGTGGAGCCGCTGCAGCAGTTTTTCCGCGCCTCCGTCCGCTACCCAAGGTGGAAGGCTCGATGCAAGCGCCGTTCCGCCGGCAACGTAGGGATACATGTTGGCAGAGACATCCTGGCCGGCGTCGCGCGCGGACTGAATCATCCCGACGATCTTTGGCATGGAGCCCCAGCGCGCCTGGCCTACGACTTTGAGATGAAAGATTTCGACCGGTAGACCTGCCTCGCGGCCAATGCGCAATGCCTCGTTGATGGCTGCTATTTCGGTCTGTCCTTCACTGCGCATGTGGGTGCCATAGATGCCGCCGTATTGCGAGGCGACCTTGGCAAGCTCAATCAGTTCTTCGGTCTTGGCATAATGGCCGGGCGGATAGATAAGAGCGGTGGAGAGTCCAAACGCGCCTTGCTGCATGGCTTCGGCGACCAACGCTTTCATTTGCTCAAGTTCCTGCGGAGTCGGCGCGCGGTCCTCCTCGCCGATGACCGCTTCTCTCACTTGAGCCGCTCCGACGTAGGTACCGATGTTCAGCGGCGTGCCCTCTTTCTCTATTCGCTGAAAGTATCCGGCGAGTGTCGTCCAATCGACTCTGAGGTGGTATTGCTGCTCCATGTCCGGTTGCAATGAGGCGAGGGTCAGTTTGTTTTGCGGCGCGATCGAGCCGCCTTCGCCAGTGATCTCGGTGGTAATGCCTTGAGAGAGTTTGCTGAGCGAACGATTGTCGATCAGCAGAGCGATTTCAGCCTGGCCAAGCATGTCGATGAATCCCGGTGAAATCACGAGTCCAGCGGCGTCGATGACCCGCTTCGCATGAACAGTCGGAGCGAAATGGCCAATAGCGGCGATCCGCTCGCCGCGGATTGCGATGCCGCCGGAAACCCATGGATTACCCGAGCCATCGATAATTTTTCCATTCTTGATGATGACGTCGTAATCGACGGAATTTTCCGTTGAAACCGCTTGGGCCAGGAGCTGGTGCGAAGAGGTAGCGAGCAACAGGATCAGGATGAGGACAGCTGACCTTCGATATTCAATTTTCATGTGCATCCAAGTCTCAACAAACGGAACCGCGTTGCGCCGAGTTTTCTATAACAAAAATTGCCCGATTACACGCTACAGCAAGTAGCTGCAACATAAAATCGCTAAACCACAACGGGTGTTTTGGATGTCCATGTGCTGACGGAGTGAGCCGGTTGATCGAGTTCCGCTTCAGGGGAGTTGTCCCAGTCCTGGTGCATTGGCAACCAGTGTAGCCCGTCGGCTGCCTTTCGTGTACTACGAATTGCGCGAACCGGAAGCGAAGGCTGGCGATTCGGCCCGAACGAGTTGACTTCTGGCCGCGTCTTTGAAACCGAGGTCGACGTTTCCTCCGAACCTTCTCTGGATAGCTTCGCGTAGCCAGTTTCAGGTGCTTAGAGAACTGATTTGTGGAGGGGATTTTGGGCAGCGTCGGAAGGCGGGCGTCGCCGAGAGCTCTGCTTCACTGGAAGGACCATAAACAACCCAAACAACTGGGAGAATCTGGGCTCGGTCAAAAGCTGTTGATCGTCAAGCATTTTCACGGCCCCGGGGCTGGCCCGAATTTCCCATCCAGACCGCCTATTGGTGGAGGGCCGGATGGTTCCCAGACGCGCTATACTATGGCCGCCTTGCTCCCCCCAGGCAAGAGACAAGTCGGGCCGCTTAAGGCCATGACATGTCATTTCCCTTATGGCAACCAATCGCGGGCCGCTCGCCGGGACGCGCCTTGACTCGTGGAAGGAGATTGCCGCCTTCCTCGGCCGCGCCGAACGAACGGTCAAACGCTGGGAAACGGAACGCGGACTGCCCGTGCACCGAGTGCCGGGCGGCGGCCGTGGTGCTATCTTCGCTTACACCAACGAATTAGTCGACTGGTTGAAGGGCCGAAGCGAGGAGCTGGATGCCGAGGATTCGGCGTCCGGGGACGCAGAGGATACTAGAACGGATTTCGCCGGAGCCGCGGCGCAGCCGGCCCCGCTTGCAACAGTCGGGACCGTCGTTCCCCCAGCGACCGCGACGACGAATTGGCCAGCGTCCCGTCTCGCCGCCTGGATCGTTCCGCTGCTGCTCGCTGCCGCGCTGATCACTTATCTTTCCATCGGCCATAGCGGAGCCCGAGCCAAAGCTCTGGCCAGCCGTCAGCCATCAAGCGCGGAAGCCCACGATCTCAATATCGGCCCCGATTCAGTCGCGGTGCTCCCCTTCACCAACGTACGTGGAGATGCCGGCACCGACTATCTCAGCGACGGCATTACCGAGTCGTTGATCGGCAACCTCGCCCGAATACCCCAGCTTAAGGTCAGGTCGCGCGACTCGGTGTTTCGCTACAAAGGAAAGGATGCTGACGTACAGACAGTCGGCGGCAATCTTGGAGTATCGGTGGTGGTGAGCGGGCGAGTGACGATGCAGGGCGATGCCATCGACATAAGCACCGAGCTTACCGATGTTCGGGACAACACTGAAATCTGGGGCCACCGCTATACGGGCAAGAGTTCCAACCTGATCGCGTTGCAGCAGCAGATCGCGGGCGACATCGCGGGCGAGTTGCGCGCCAAGCTCAGCCGGACGGAAAAGCAGCAGATCATTCGGCAAGGGACGCAAAATCCCGAGGCCTATGATCTGTATTTGAAGGGGCGTTACGCCTGGAACAACCGGACTTACGACGAACTGGAAAAGGCCATCTCCTATTTCAATCAAGCGATCGCGAAAGATCCCGGTTATGCCCCAGCCTATTCCGGCCTGGCCGACGCCTATTCAGTCCTGACGAACTATGGCGGCAATCAAAACGAGGACTTTGCCAAGTCGAACGCCGCTGCCCGCAAGGCGCTGGAGTTGGACTCGACTCTGGCTCATCCTCATGCGGTTCTGGGCAGCAACGAAATACAGTTCGACTGGGATTTTGCGGGAGGAGAAGCTGAGTTCAAGAAGTCGTTCGAACTCGACCCCAACGATGCCACGGCGCATCAGTGGTACGCCGACGAAATTGGCGAGATTGGCGGGCGGGAACAGGAAGCCTTCGCGGAAATCGATCGGGCGCATGAACTGGATCCGCTGTCTCCGGTCATCGCCAGAGTGGCCGGAGGGGTCCGGGGCTCGGCGCGGAAGTTCGACGAAGAGATTGCGATTTGCAGCCAGCTGGCGAATGAAAACCCGACATTCGCCATCGCGCACGATTGCCGGGCTTATGGCTATTGGGGGAAACGCATGTACCCTCAGGTGATCGAAGAATGGAAGGCCTGTGCCCGGTTATCCGCCTTCAAGGGCGATTGGGGGTTCGCTGACGCTATGGAACAAGGATATCGGGCCGCAGGCTGGAACGGCGCTCTCGCCAAAGCCATCGAATTCGCGAAGGCAAAGCGTAAGGACGGCTACTACTCGGCTTTGATGATTGCCCGCTTCTATGCCGACATGGGAGACAAAGAGCAGGCCTTCCAATGGCTCGAAATTGCTTATCGGGAACATGATTGGGCGCTGATCACTTTGAACACGTCCTTCCAACTCGACCCTCTGCGCTCGGACCCGCGTTTTGCCGAACTGGTGCGCAAAGTCGGATTGCCGCAATCGCAGTGATATTGATCAACCCGGCAGTAAGAAGCCATCTCATAATGCCTGATAATGCGAGGGCCCTCAGGGGCTGAAGCCCGCCGCTCTGGGTTTGCTGACGCGGCAGCCTCTGAAGCCCCGTCCTTCCCAAAACCACTTATTTGCGAGCATTTACGGGTGCTTGACCCGAAATGGCCCGAGTTGACATCTCTTGTCCCTTGCATAGGTTCGCGGCCTCCCGTATCAAGGGTGACTGTGCTCCGCAGGCCACCCTTCCTGAGACGTGCCTGTGGGGCAGTTCAGCGGTTTGGGCCTTCAAACGAAAGCGTTCAAGTCAAAGAAGCACGCAAGGGAGTCTGCCATGCGCCCAGCGGCGTCTCGTGTTGTAACTTTTTGGATTACTGTTGTTTGCCTGCTCGCAGCCTTTATGAACCTGGACGGCCTCGGGCTGGCCCAGAGCGCAGGCGGATCAAAGCGCCAACTCTCGCAGCAGACGCTGCAAGCGCCGATCCCGGCGGCCAGCAGGGTGCGACCGGCGAAGAAGAATGCGCCGCTGGCACCGACCACCGATACTTGGACGGGGGGCGGCGGCAGCGGCGACACCGGCTGGAGTGACGGCAGCAACTGGAACACCGGCGGCATAACGAGCGGCGACAACATCCTAATCAATCTGACCAGCGCCGCCACGGTCGACGACTACAGCGTCTCCATTGGCACCCTCACCCTGAGCAAAGCGAGCGACTCGGTGACAGTGGCCAACAACGTAAGTCTGTACGTAGACGGCAACATAAGCAACGCCGGTACGATCACCTTAGACGCGGCCTCGGGCGGCAACACCTACTTCAACATTATCGGAAACTCGACGTTGAGCGGCAGCGGTACTCTGGTCTTGGGCAGCGCCAGCACCACCAACGTCCTTCAATCCGCGGCCTCGGGCATCACTCTTACCAACCAGAGCACCATTGAAGGCGTAGGGACGGTTGGCAGCGGTTATGGCCTGACTTTGAACAACTCCGGAACCATCAACGCCAACGTGAGCGGACAGCAACTCTATGTGGAGACCACGGCTTCGAACAACACCGGCACCCTGGAAGCTACCAATGGCGGCACGATGGTCATCAACGGATACTACGGAAGCTGGAACAACACCGGGGGAAACATCACGGCCGCGACCGGATCGGCCGTAGTGCTGAACGGCGCTGTGACGATAACGGGAGGAACCCTAAGCACGTCTGGAACCGGGATCGTCTATGGCGCTGACACCAATCTCGTGGGCGTGAGCAATACGGGAAACTTTGAGGTTCCGAATAACAGCTACACAGATATCTCGGGAACCATCACCAACACGGGAACAATCACCCTGGAGGCGGCGGGGGGCAACACCTACCTCAACGTTAACGGAAACACGACGTTGACCGGCAGCGGTACCGTGGTCTTAGGGAGCGCCAGCACCACCAACGTCCTTCAATCCTCGGCCACGGGCATCACTCTTACCAACCAGAGCACCATTGAAGGCGTAGGGACGATTGGCAGCGGTTATGGCCTGATTTTGAACAACTCCGGGACCATCAACGCCAACGTGAGCGGACAGCAACTCTACATGGAGACCACGGCTTCGAGCAACACCGGCACCCTGGAAGCTACCAATGGCGGCACGATGGTCATCAACGGCTACTACGGAAGCTGGACGAACACGGGGGGAAACATCACGGCCGCGGCCGGATCGGCCGTGGTGCTCAACGGCAATGTGACGATAACGGGCGGAACCCTGAACGGATCTGGAACCGGAATCGTGTACGGCGATAATGCCAATCTGGTGGGCGTGACGATTGAGGGAAACTACCAGATTCAGGATAGCTACACGACGAACATTCAAGGCTCCATCAACAACACCGGAACCATCACCCTGGCCTCGACGGCGAACGGCACCAATTTGTACGTCACTTCAGCGGGCGCCACCCTGACCGGTGGAGGGACCGTCATCATGGGCGCCGGTGCGCAATATGCAAACATTGGCGGCTTCAGCGGCGGCAGCTTCACGAATTCTAACAACACGATTGAAGGTACCGGCACGATCAGCAATAGCGGCGCTGTGGTCAATAACGGGACCATCAACGCCAACGTGAGTCCGACGGTGCTCAACGCGCCTCTGCAGATCTATTCGAACACCGGCATCACCAATACCGGCACATTGGAAGCCACCAACGGTGGAGAGCTCTATATCGACAGTTCCACCCTTACCAACACCGGCTCCGGCGCGGTGATTAAGGCTCTCGGCTCCGACACTTCCGGCAACGCCTCTAACGTGCAATTCAACGGCGTTACCGTCAACGGTGGAACCCTGGAAACCAGCGGCGCGGGCGTGATTTACGCCTACGGCGGCACGGTGCTCGACAATCTCACCAACAACGGAACCCTGGTGGTTCCGGACGGCAACACCGCGTATATCTCGGGAACCATCAACAACACGGGCACCATCACCGTAGATGCGATCACGGGCGGCACTTACCTTAACGTTGATGGGAACACGACTTTGACCGGCACTGGCTCCCTGATCTTGGGCAGCGCTAGCACCGGCAACAATATTCAAGCGACGGCCTCGGGCACCATTTTTACCAACCAGAGCACCATTGAAGGCGAGGGGACAATCGGCGGCGGGAACACCCTGATTCTGAACAACTCCGCGACCGTCGACGCCAACGTGAGCGGGCAGCAACTCTGGGTGCAGACCACAGCTTCGACCAACACCGGCACCCTGGAAGCTACCAACGGCGGCACACTGGTCCTCAACGGGTACTACGGAAGCTGGACGAACACGGGAGGCAACATTACGGCTGCGAATGCATCGGCCGTAGTGCTCAACGGCAATGTGACGATAACGGGCGGAACCCTGAGCACGTCTGGAAGCGGGATCGTGTACGGCGCGAACGCCAATCTCGTGGGCGTGAGCAATACTGGAAACTTCGAGGTTGCGAATAACAGCTACACAGACATCTCGGGAACGATCACCAACACAGGGACCATCACCCTGGAAGCGGCCTCGGGGGGCAACACCTACCTCTACGTTACCTCGAGCGGCGCGACGTTGACCGGCAGCGGCACCCTGGTTTTGGGCAGCGGGGGCACAGGCAACAACATTCAAGCCACGGCCTCGGGCAACACTCTCACCAACCAGAGCACCATTGAAGGCATGGGGACGATCGGTGGTGGTAATACCCTGATTTTGAAGAACACCGGGACCATCAACGCCAACGTGAGCGGGCAGCAACTTTTGGTGCAGATTGCGGCAGGGTCGACAAATACCAGCACCATGGAAGCGACCAATGGCGGCACGCTGTTCCTCGACGGTTACTACTCGGGGGGAGTGGGCTGGACGAACACCGGGGGAAACATCACGGCTGCGGCCGCATCGGCTGTGGTGCTATACGACAACATGACGGTGACGGGCGGAACGCTGAACGGGTCTGGAACCGGGATCGTGTATGGCGATGGGGCCAATCTCGTCGGTCTCGCCACGGAGGGGAACTTCGTGGTTCAGGATGGCTACACCACGACCCTGTCGGGAACCATCGACAACACCGGGACCATTACGGTGGGCTCGGTGAACGGCGCCAATCTGAATCTTGCGGGTAACACGACGCTGACTGGAAGCGGCAAAGTTATCTTCACCAATTCCAACATGAGCGGCGGCTATACCTTTACCAACTCCGGCAACACGATTGAAGGTTACGGCAACATTGGAAGTAACGACTCCATAGTCACAAACAAAAGCGGAAGCATGATCGCGAATGTGAGCGGCCAAACCCTTACAATAGACAGTGCCTATAGCAGTACCGGCACCACCAACGACGGTACGATGGAAGCCACTAACGGGGGCAGCCTGGTGGTTGGGAATGCGCTCACGAACTACAACGGCACCACGAACACTCTGAGCGGCGGCACCTACATCGCCAACGGCGGCGATGTCTATCTGCCGCTCGGCTCGAGTGGAGGAATCACCACGCTCTCCGCCAGCGTCACCGAAGAGAACGGTGGGCTCGTCCTCAACTCAAACGATGGCAATAACAATGCACTGACCGGTCTGACCAGCATCACCTCCACCGGCGCGCTGACCATCGGCGGCGTGGCCTTCACTGATGCGGGCGCGTTCAGCAACGCCGGCTCGCTGACGATTCTCTCAGGCGAGAGTTTCACCGTGGGTTCGCTGACTCAGATCAGCGGCACTTCGCTGACTGCTGGGACCTACGTGCTGGACGCGAATCTCGACCTTTCGGGCGCGACCCAGACCATCACCACCAATGCGGCTAAGCTGACGCTGGCGGGCGGAACAATTGAGAATGCCAACAGCACGAATGCGCTGGCCGGCCTGGCCAAAAATACCGGGAGTCTAACCATCGATGCCGCGATTAAGACTACGGCAAGCAGCTTCAGCAATACTGGGACGCTGACCGTCGGTAAGAGCGCGAGCTTCACCGCAAAGTCGCTGAGCCAGATCAGCAGCGGTAGCTTGACGGCAGGGACCTACGTGTTAAGCGGCAACCTGGATTTGACGACCAGCGGCATCAGCGTCACCACCAATGCGGCTAAGCTGACGCTGGAAGGCGGTACCATCAATTCCAACGGCGTCAACGCTCTGAGTGCGCTCGCGGCCAACACCGGCAGCCTGACCATAGACGCCGCTGTTTCAACCACTGCGGCAAGCTTTAGCAACACCGGCACCCTGACCATCGATAAAGGCGAAACTTTCACCGTACCAGCGCTCACCCAGATCAGCACCACCGGCGGAGTTACGACTCTCACGGCGGGAACCTATGTTCTGGCCGGTACGCTCGATTCGACTGCCGCCGAAAACATTACTGTGAACGCGGCTAACTTGACTCTGGAAGGCGGCGGGATCAAGACCGGCACCACCAACGATTTGGCCAACCTCAACAGCAATACCGGTACGTTGACAGTGGCCAGCGACGCGACTGTAACTACTTCGACCACTGCAGCCTTCACTAACTCGGGCTCGGTGGATGTACAAAAGGGCAGCACGTTGACCTTGGGTGGCACGAGCAACAGCTACAGCCAGACCGTGGGCACGACCACGGTGGATGGAACGCTTTCTGCCGGCACCGGCGGAACAGTTTCGCTGACCGGCGGAACGATTCTGGGTGCAGGCACAGTGAAGGGCAACACCACCAACACCAGCGGCACATTCAGCGCTGGCGATTCAGGCAAGGCCGGGCTGCTGACCATCACCGGCAGCTACACGCAGCTGTCGAGCGGCACCTTGAACGCCACCATCGGCGGCAAGACCCTGAGCACGCAGTACAGCCAGTTGAAGGTCTCGGGCACAGCCAGCCTGGGTGGGACGCTGGCGGTGACGCTGATCAACAGCTTCACCCCTGCGATCGGCAACACCTTCACCATTCTGACTGCGAAAAGCATTACGGGCACGTTCAGCAATACGACGATCGCCATCAACTCCAGCGAGCAGTTTGACATTTCGTACACGTCCAGCGGCGTGGTGTTGACCGTGGTTTCGACCCCGGCCGCGCCCTCGAAGACCTCGTCGCAGTCAGCGTCGCTCGCGGCGTCAACTGATCCGAAGCAAACCGTGGACTCGCCGGGCCGGAACGCAGGCGTAAGCGCGCAGAGTACGTTGCGCCATGCCCTCACCGGAATCGGCAGACGGGTGGATATGGCGAGCATTGGGCACGGATTGGCTCCTGTGTCTGGCGCGATCTATGCCACTCCGAGAATATGGGAGCGCGTTCCGGTCGCGCCCTCATGGGATCACATGAAGGCAGTGACGGTCGCACAGCGCGCGGTGAATCTGGGTGGAGCAACCTCCGATCTGGCTCATCACGTCGACCTCTGGACGGGCACGAGCCGTACAGTTTCGCCGATACAGTCGCCGGTGATCGGACGGTCGGGCAACTACAACTCGCGCCGCATTCCGGTGCACATGCTGCCGACCCCGCTTCCCGTAATCCGGTGATAACGAGGTCATGGCAGATGGGATGCGCGTCCGCTACTTGGCAAGTTCGCCGGGAATCTTGATTTGCACACATGCGTTCGAAATGGGTAGTTTTCTAATCAGGCAGGGATCGACTCGTTTGGAACCCGTGGTCAACGGGTCAATGAGTGTAATGGAGATTCTTCGCCAATTGTCTAAGCCCGCAGTGGCCAAACGCACGGCAATATGAAGAATTGCGTTAGAAGATGGATTGGATTTTGAAACTCACCTCGGACATTCGAGCAACGGCATACAGGGACCTTAGTTAGACACAACGAAGTTTACATTACTCGAAAGCGTGCCGCTGGGCGTGACCACAGAAACTGTTCCAGTAGTCGCGCCCGTGGGAACGGTCGCATTGATGTAGGTATCGGACTCGATTGTAAACACCGCCGCCGTGCCGTTAAACGTGACGCTGGTTGCGCCTGTCAAGTTCGTTCCCAGAATGCTAACCGCCGCCCCACCTGACCGGTGGCGGGAACGGTTTCCACGAACGGGGGTAGCCCCGCAGCAACGCTGAACACAGGTGCCGCACGTTGAGTTGGGAAAACAACCGCCGGAACCCGGAATTATGAAGCACGTCCTGCACATGTGGCGTGAGGACGGCGTCCCCGCGGACGTGCCGCTGATTATTTTCCGAGAGTGGAATCACAGCGGGGCGAAGCGGACCGGGCTACTTGGGCGTGACTGGCCGCGCTATCTGGGAATGCGACGCGTTTGGCACATTCTTTGAACAGGGCGGCACAGCGTTCTATCGTCCGGCAATCAATAATGGCGCCGGTGGTCGCGGGAACCTCAGCGCCAACGGTGGCGCTGATGGCGGTGGGGCGTATGGCACGCCTGCGTATACTCCCTATTCTTCCGCGCACATCATTAATTTCGAATGGTTGCAGCACAACGCGGGAGCGAACAGGATTTTCCCCGCCTCGGCCGACCTTAAGGACGCTGCCGATCGGACCGTGGTTACCTCATACACTGTCAAACGTCCCGACGGGAATTGGTCGTTAATGCTGATTAATCGCGATTTGAATGCGGCCCACCCGGTTCATCTCGTCATCGAGGATGACAAGCACGTGAGCCATCCTTTCGTCGGATCTGTAGCTCTTGTGCAGTATTGCAACACCCCTGCTGAGGATAAGAACATCACGATTGCTGCCGCGCCCGACGGCATGTACACACTCCCAGCCGGGTCGATCACAGTGCTTCGCGGGAAACTGCGGTAGTTCAGCCCACTTTAGCCGACCTTCCTTACGAGCCCTACTCGCGTGGCGGGCCCTGGCCGTCAAGACCCGATTCTGTGGTGGTGGTGGGGGGGTAGCACTTTTGCCGCCTCTATACACTTCCCCCCAAATGATTTGACTCCACTTAACCGTGTCTTTAGAGTGCCGCCTCAGTGAGGACACTTGTCAACTGTTGCAATCAGGATGCGTTGTGGAGCGTTTACCAAGACGTTTGAGTCGCAAAATGTTTCACATTGACTTGCTCCGATAAACGTAGGAGTATGCCAACCGCGGCCACGAGGGTCTTTGGCCTGAGCGCCGGCGCGGTCTCGGGAACCCGGGGAGATTCGACCTACTAGACGGCGGCCAACGCGTCCGTGGCCGCCGCGACCCCATTTACGGCCTCCGAGAGATGCAAGGTCCGGTGCAAAGACTATCATGATGAAGCGCCCCCGTTTGAGTCGGTCTTTCTGCGTCAGCATGCTTGCCCTTGCTGGCCTTCTTGCCCTTACTTATTTCCCGGTGAAGAGAATTCGTGCGGCGAATGCGGGGGCGACCATCCTCCCCAGTACGGGGAAGCCTCTGGTCAACCTGAAGACCGCGCAGAATCTTAAGGTCACTTACACGGGACCGGCGGCCGCCGCATTGCAGGCCGGCACAGCCACGCCCACAGCCCTGGCTGCGGCCGATTTTAACGCCGACGGTGCAATCGACGTCGTCGCCGGATATTCCACCGCAAACAGCGGCGTCATCGCCCTGTTCCGTGGCAACCCAGACGCCTACGCTCCCACGGATCCCACTCTCTACGCGAAGGCGCTGCAGGGCAAAGTTCCCCCGACATTCCAGTCGAAGGCCCCCACATTTGCCCTGCCCGAGTCGCCCGACTTGCTCGCAACCGGCGACTTCAACCGCGACGGCAATCAGGACGTCCTGGTTGCATCCCGCGGCGGCAACCTTTATTTCTTAGCCGGCGATGGACATGGCAACCTTCTAGCTCCGCAAATCGTTCCTCTAACGGGCCAGGTGATGGCGATGGCCGTTACCGGGGATGGTCACGTCGCAGTAAGCATGGAGAGTCCGAGCGGTTCGCAGTTAGTAATTCTTGCTCCCACCCCCCAAGGTCTCACCGCCGGCGCCAGTTACACGTTGCCAGCCCCAGGCAATTCTGTGGCGTGGGGGAACCTGGGCGGCGGAGCCGATGTAGCCGTGGGCGCAGGCTCGAACGTCGTAATGGTCTACAACGCGCTGAAGGCGAACGCTCAGACCGAGACTGTGCCCCTGCCGTTCCAGGTGAAAGGCCTGACCTTGGGCGATTTTATTTGGGATCAGGACGCCCGCCAGGAGATCTCAATTCTCGCCGATGACGGCTCCATCCACATCCTGCAACATGGCACCCTCAACACAGCCCCGCTGACGGCTGCGCAGCTTCCCGGCCGCCGCGCAGCCATGATCGCTCAAAGCAGGCTGCCCTCGAATCCGACGGCTCTGGGCGCCTGGAGCGTAGCCAGGCAATTGCCATACGCCGGGTCGGTGCCTGCGGGCGCAGTCTCGCCCTCCGCATTTAACTCCCCGCAGTTGGCCGCATCTTCCACGCGCGACTTGATGGTGCTCGACGCCGGACAAAGCCAGCTTCATATTCTCGATACCTCCGGCAAGACGGCCAGCCCCAGCGCCGACATTGTTTTCTCCGGTACGCCGGTTGCGGCTCTGGCTATGCCGCAAAAGATTAACTCGGATCGCGACATCGTCGTTCTCACGTCGTCGCAGTCGGCCCCGATGCTGGTCACCTCCGGAGCCAGCCTTACGCTCAACGTGAACACGACCGCGGATATAGACGTTGTGGACGCCTGTACCAATTCATCGGTCACGACACCCCCAAGTACCCTCAGCCTGCGCGAAGCGGTTTGCATAGCCAACAACAACGCTCCCGACACCACCACCATCAACCTTCCCCCGGGCACTTATGACCTCACCAGTCTTGAAACCGGCGAACTCCAAGTGGGCCCTGGAATCGCCTACAGCCTTACGATTAACGGCACAGGAACGTCCTCGAACACCATCATCCAGCAAACCGACGGCCGTGATCGAATCATCGAGCAGGACCCGTATTTTAGCGGCAACGTGAATATCACGATCGAAAATGTGACTGTACAACTCGGCAACTGCACCACCGGCACCGACTGCTCGGACGGCGGCGGATTCCTACTGGGTGGAGGGCCTGACGGAGCGCCCGACAACCTCACACTCACCAACGTCGTTGTCAACGACAACACGGCTGGCTATTCCGCCCTCGGAGAAAATGGCGGCGCGATGGACCTCTCCGCCGCGGGAACGTACACCTTCACCAATTGCACTTTCAGCAATAACACCGCTGTTTATCATGGCGCACCCCAGGATGGCGGGGGAGTCGGCGGCGCGTTCGAAGCGACCAACAATGCCAGCTCCGGCAACCTGACGGTTACGAACTGCACCTTCACCAACAACACGGCACAAAACGGTGGCGGTGGGGCTATTTACAGCGTGATGGGCACGGGCGACACGACCACCATCAGCGGTAGCACGTTCAGCGGCAATAGTGCGTTGGATGACGCGGCAGATGACGACGCTTTCGGAGGCGCGATAGTCAGCGACGGGGATATGACCATCTCCAACTCGCTCATTTCTGGTAACACCTCCGCGGACGGGGCAAGCTTCGGTACGGGTCTTTGGACGGATAATGATTCTCCATTCGGCGTCACTGCCACCAACAACTTTTGGGGATGCAACGGCGGCCCCGGAGCAAGCGGCTGCAACACTGTGGCCACGACCGGTACCGGCTCCTTGACCACCAATCCCTGGCTGGTGCTGAGCGTCAGCGCCAATCCAGCTCAGGTTCTCCCCGGCGGTACCTCGCTGCTGACTGCCAACCTCACCGAGAATTCAAACAACGTAGGCGGATTCAGCGTTCCCAATGGAACCGTCGCCGTCTTCAACGGTGGCTCTCTGGGGATTGCCACTCCTAGCAGCACATTCAACAACGGAACGGCGTCCTCAACCTTCACGGCGGGAAGCACTGCCGGCAACGCCACCGCCACGGCCACCGTGGACAATGCGACCGCCGACGCCAACATCAATATTCTGGTTACGGTCACCGTCACCACCAGCCCAGCCAACCTTTCCGTCACAGTGGACGGCACCACCTACACTGCCCCGCAGACCTTCGACTGGGTGGTGGGATCGTCGCACACGCTCAATACCACCTCGCCGCAGAACGTTTCTGGGGGAACAGAACAAGTCTGGAGCAGTTGGTCGCAGGGTGGCACCCAGTCGCAAACGGTCACAGCACCGAGTTCGAATACCATCTACACCGCCAACTTCACCGCGGGATATCAGTTGACCATGCTGGCCTCGCCGTCGGCCGATGGCTCCGTCACGCCAACCTCGGGCCAATACTTTGCCTTGGGCGCAATCATACCCGTGACCGCAACCGCCAACGCCGGCTTCGCCTTCAGCAACTGGACCTCCACGGGCGGGACGTTCGATTCAACCACCTCCGCCAGCACCAACTTCCACATGCCCGCCGCCCCGGCGACCGTGATCGGGAACTTCGCCACCATCGTTGTGGCCACTCCCACCACAACCTCGGTGTCCTCGAATAACGACCCCTCCTTCACCACCGCTCCCGGCAACTCCGTCACGTTCACGGCCACTGTCACTTCCAACAGCACGGTGAATGAAGGCATGATTACGTTTAGTGATACGGCCAACAACTTCACATGCAGTGGCGGCAACACCGTGCCCGTAAGCAACGGACAAGCCACTTGCACCACCTCGTTCAGCACAGAGGGTAGCCAAAACATCACTGCAACCTACAACGGCACGGTCAACTTCCAGACCAGCAACGGGTTCATCACCCAGACCGTGAACAACCACACGGTGGTGAACGGTAACCAGTTCTGCAACCAGGGCCCAATCACCATACCCAGCACTGCCGGCGCTGCCACGCCCTATCCGTCGAATATCTTCGTAACGGATCTGAGCGGCAACGTCGGGGCCGTCACGGTCAACCTCAACAACATCAGCTCCAGCAATATTCAGCAGACGGATTTTCTCCTAGTTGGCCCCACCGGCGCGGAAATCATTCCTTTCGCCAGCGTAGGAGACGGCTCCGCCGTCAGCGGCGTGAACATCACTCTTGATGACACTGCCTCGGGCCTGATACCCGTAGGTTCTCCACTCACCACCGGCTCCTACAAACCGACATCGATAACGGGCAGCACCAGCCTGGTCTTCCCGGCCCCAGCTCCCACGGTTGTCGCGGCGGACTACGCGGCCACCGACGGCGCGGCTACGCTAACCTCGCAATTCGGCGGCACCTCGCCTAACGGCACGTGGGCGTTGTACGCCACAGACAATTCAGGCAACGGCGCATCGACCATCGGCAGCGGATGGTGTGTAAACATCACTCCTGCCGTGGCGCCAGCCATCACTAGCGCGAACAACGTGAGCTTCACGCCAAACACTTTCGGTACGTTCACTGTAACCACGACCGGATCTCCTGTAGCGCGCCTCAGCGAGACGGGCGCTTTGCCGAGCGGTGTGACCTTCGCGGATAACGGAAATGGAACGGCCACACTCTCCGGAACGGCTACCGTCGCCGGCACGTTCCCCCTCATCATCACCGCCGCAAACGGGGCTGGCACGAATGCCACGCAGAACTTCACGCTGACCGTGGAATCGGCGCCTGTCATCACCAGCGCGAACAACACGACATTCATGGTGGGTACGGCGGGCTCGTTCACAGTAACTACGACGGCATTCCCGGTTGCGAGCCTGACGGAAACCGGCGCGTTGCCCAGCGGCGTGTCGTTTGTGGATAACCACAATGGGACGGGTACGCTGAGCGGAACGCACTCCGCGAGCGGCACGTTCAATATCACATTTACCGCGTCCAACGGCGTCGGCGCGAATGCGGTTCAGAACTTCACGCTGACCGTGGCCCATATCGCCACGACAAGCACCATAAGCTCGAATATGAATCCTTCCAGCTACGGACAAACTGTTACGTTCACCGGAACCGTCACCCCTGTTCCACCCGATAACGAGACTCTCACCTTCAAGCAGTTGATGAACAACGGAACTGAAATCGTGCTTGGCACGGGCACGCTTAATGAAGGAATAGCCACATTTTCTATTTCCACTCTCGCCATCGGCAAAGACGAGATCAAAGTGACGTACCCCGGTGATTACACCCTCGCACGAAGTCATTCCAATCCCGTCGCGCAAGTTGTGGACAAAGACGCGACCATCACGGCGCTGAGCTCCAATCTGAGTCCCTCGACTTATGGGCAAGCCGTCACCTTCACCGCTACAGTCACAAGCTCGGGATCGGGCGTACCAACCGGCACGGTCACTTTCAAGAATGGCGCGACAGCGCTGGGGACAGCGACACTCAACGAAGGAACAGCGACTCTCACTACCTCCAAACTGCCGGCAGGCGTGCTCACCATCAACGCTGCATACAACGGAAACGCGCAGTTGGGCGAGAGTTCGGGAGCATTCAGTCAGACCGTGAACCAGGCAACGACCGCGACCAGCCTGGTTTCGTCGCGGAATCCTTCAAATCCGGGTCAGGCCGTGAAGTTCACGGCCACAGTTACCTCCTCGACGACCACGTCGACGGGAACCGTAACCTTTATGGATGGCACCACGCTGCTTGGAACGGGAACCCTGGCAGGAGGCAAGGCAAGCTACATCACGTCCACGTTGAGCGCGGGTTCTCATGACATCACAGCAGTGTACCCCGGCACTGCCAACGTTACTGGAAGCACGTCGCCGGCAGTCGTGCAAACCGTGAACTGAATAACGCCGCGCGGCTGGAAAGCTGTAATTCCGTCGTCTTGCCATGAAGAGAAGCGACCTGTTTCTTCGTCGGATGAGATCTACGCACTCGCTGCCAGCTATACGCCCCTGTTAATTCCCTGTTTTGACCTGAACGCGCTGCTTTCTCCAGCAAAATGTGGGGCTTAGAGAAAGAAGCGTGCATTTTCGAGAGCAAAATCTCGAAAATTCCCTGTATTTTTCCCTGGTAGCAGGGAATTTGCGGAGAAGGGTTAGCACGGGACTGGGTGGTCCGCCAGCAAGTCTCAACTGTAGAGAAATTCCACCACCCTTTCCCCCGAAATAAGCGACTGATGCCATTTTTCGCGCCAGTTGCTCCCCAAACCGGACTGCAGAGAACGGACTGAGGAACAGGGTTTTAGCACTTCCCATAAGCCCGTTTCTGGCGAACTTCCTGTTGGCCGACTATTCATAGTCGATCAGCATACTTCGGCTTGGTGGCTGTGAGTTTGCGGGTGTAGCAAACAGCAATAGATTCCCCATCCGGATCCTTGACGCGCAATATCGCAGCACCCAATCCAGAGCATGTTTTCGCGACGAGCTCGGTCTGGATGATTCTTTACGACCTAGGGCTGCGATCCACTTTGAAACCGCAATGCCGCAAGGTCGGCTTCATAGTCAAAACGGGCATTAGCCTCGGCGATCTGCGCTTGTGTCTGTTGTAACTGGGCCTGACTTAACTCAACAATCGAGCTGAGCCCCAGGCGATACCTTGTATCGGCAAGTTCCAGTGCGGTGTTGGCCTCTTGCAAGAGCTCCGCGGTCACACTCATTTTCTGTTGTGCAGTGTTCGCTCTCAGCCAGGCTGTGCGGACATCCCGTACGATGCGATTGATGAGGGCACGGCTCTGCTCGTCGGACGCCTTGGCGCGCAGGTCGGCCTCCGCAGCCTGGGCATGGAATTTGAAACCTTCGAAGATCGGTATGCCTATATTCACGCCTGCCGCTCCATACCAATCAGGGGTGAAGTAGGTGCTGGAGCCGACGGGGGTGATGCCGACCGTGCCCAACCCGGAGATCGTCGGGAGTAGTTGCTCGTGTTGCGCCCGGCTGAAGCGCACATCCGCGTCGTGATTGAGTTTGAGGGCAAGAAGATCGGGGCGCTGTTGCAAGGCGAGAACAATGATCGCATCCACTGAAGGCGCGACCGGCAGCGGAGGCGACGGGTCGTCGACGAGTTGGTACTGTTGATCGCTTGCGGTTCCAAGCACCTCGTTGAGATTCGCCATTGCGGCATCGAACTGATTTTGCGAATCGAGATCGAGCAACTTGGCCTGCGACAGATTGACCTGCGCGAAACTCTGGTCGAGCGTGGACTTGAGCTTGCTCGCAGTTAATGCATCGACCTGATCGCCGACCGCTTGCCGGGCCTTGACGGTGCTTTTGGCGACCTGCAGCGTGGCCTGCGCCTCCAGCGCATTGTAGAAGGCAATATCCGTCGCCAGGACGATATCCTCCCGCGTCGCCTCCGATTGTTGCTCTGAGGCCCTTGCCTCAAAGGACGAGGAAGCGACCAAATTGCGCGTGCGACCAAAATCCGTAATCAACTGATTGAGGTCAACCCCTGCGCCCACGTGATAGAGAAGCCGGGAGGCGTCCAGCGTCCCAGCCGAGATGCGGCTTGCTTCCTCAGCGTCAACCGCAGTCACATTGCCATTCAGCGTCGGAAGCAACGCCGAGCGAGTCTCGCGGACGACCTGCTTTTGTGCCCGGGCAAGCAGGGCCGCGACGCTGATTCGTGGGTTGTTTTTCAGCGCCAACTGCTCCGCCTGTTGACGCGTAAGCATTTCTCCACTTGAGTCTGGCGGGATGGAGCTCGGAGAATTCGCCGTCGCGGAATTTAACGCCGGAGTTGGCTGCTGCGCCTGAGCCTGCAACTGCGGAGCATCTGGAAGCTGCGCGATCTGCTGCACGGCGATCTCCTGTGCGCGCATGAAGAGGGGACACAGAAGGAGCCAGAGCGGCAAAAATAGGCTTCGGTTATGCATGGGTCACCTCACCGGATCGGGGCTCGATTTCGTCATCATGAATTTCTCTGCGATGAATAAGGAGGTACGCTGTCGGCACTAAAAAAACGGTTACCATGCCGGAAACCGTCAACCCTCCGAGAATTGCTCGCGCCAGCGGCGCGTACTGTTCGCTGCCCGGCTCCAGAGCGAGTGCCATTGGAATGAGGCCGAGGATGGTGGCTAGCGTGGTCATCAGAATGGGGCGCAAACGCACTTTGCAGGCTTGGGCGAGGGCTTGCTTGAGGGGACGACCGTCGGCGCGGAGCGTGCCGACGAATTCCACGATAAGGATGCTGTCGGAAACGGCGATTCCAGTCATCATGACGACTCCCATGAGCGACATGACGTTGAGCGTCGTGCCCGTGACCATCAGGAATAGGATCACGCCCGAAAGCCCCGGAGGAATCGCGAGCAAGATGATGAAGGGATCGGAGAACGAAGCGAACTGCGCCATCAGTATGAGATAAACCAGCACGATCGCCAGGATGAGACCGATGCCAAAACTCTGGAAGGAACTATCCATGTCAGAGATCGCTCCGCCCATGGACACGGTAATCTGGGAAGAGTGGTGCATGTCCTTGAGGACGTGCTTGATCTCAGCGCTCACGCGGCCGAGATCTTCCTTCTTCGGCATGACGTAGATGTCGAAACTGCGACGCAGTTGGTAGTGATCGACCTCCGTCGGAGTATTAATCTGCTTGATGGACGCTAGCGACTCAAGCGGTGTTGTGTTTGCGGCCCCGGGGGCGCGCAAGGGAATCTGCTTTAAGTCGGTCAGGGTTTTGATCTGATTGTCAGGATATTGCACGCTGAGAAAGTAATTATTGCCAGTCTTCGGGTCGACCCAGAAACTCGGGGCAATCATCGTGTCCGATGTAAGCGCAGTGATGACATTGTCAAGCGCCGCCTCCGGCGATATGCCGAGCAGCGCCGCATGTTCGCGATCGATATCCAATTCCAGCCCCGGATAGTCGAGGTCTTGCGGAATCAGCACATCGTTCACCGAACTCAATGCTTTCACCCTCGCAGCCACCGACCTGGCGAAAGCGAACGGTTCCTTCAAGTCACTGCCCCCGATTCGAATGTCGATGGGAGCGGGTTGCCCCTGGTTAACGACGGAATCAACCAATCCGCCCGTTTGAAAATAAGTGCTTACTTCTGGAAAGTCGTTGGCGAACCTCTCGCGCAGACGTTGCATGTAAGCGAAGCTGCTGGTCTTGTGGTCCTCCCTGAGACTGACCTGAATGAAGGCGGTATGCATTCCGGAATTGCTGGTATAGATGGCCGAAAGATCTGGCTCAATGCCAATGTTCGACACGATCATATTCATGTCGTGAGGTGATACTACGTCGCGGATATCCTGCTCCATCTTCCCGACATATTCATCAGTCACCTCAAGACGAGTTCCGGGCGGAACCTTTACATTGACGACAAATTGCCCAGGATCGGTGCGCGGAAAGAAAGCCACGCCAAGGAATGGAAATAACGCGAAGCTCAGCGCTACGAAGCCAGCAAATCCACATACGACCAATACGGGACGATCCAAACAAACGGCGATAGCTTTTTCGTAGGCTTGCTGCAACCGTTCGAATTGCTGATTGAAAACGATGACGATGCGGCGAAAAATGTTCGCGATGTTTATTCTTTGTTCCCGTTCGACCTCCCGTACCGCTTCCCTGGCGCCGCCGACGGTGCTATAAGAAGCGTTTTTGTGTTCGGGTTCCAGACGGATGAACTTCGCGCAGAAGAGGGGCACGACAGTCATGGCGACGGCATAAGAGGCAAAGAGCGCCAGCACGACCGCGAGGGCCAGAGCGCTAAAGATATATTTGCTGACACCCGAGAGCATGATGACAGGAAAGAAAACGATGCTTGTGCTGCACGTAGCTGCCAGCACGGCAAGCTGGACCTCTTTGCCTCCGTTGATGGCGGCTTCAACCGCCGGTTCGCCCAACTCCATGTGACGAAAGATGTTCTCAAGAACGACGACCGAGTTATCAATCAAGCGGGAAAGGGCGAGCGCGATGCCGCCGAGTACCATTGTGTTGATTGTGCTTGCGCCCAGGTTCAAGGCAATAAAGGCAGCGAGGCATGAAATGGGAATCGAAAGCAGTACCGAAATCGTCGCGCGGAGATTGCCGAGAAAGAGAAGTATCATCAGCGCGGTGAGGCAGAGGCCAATGCTGCCCTCGTTGATCACGTTCTTCACCGCGATCTTTACGAAAACTGATTGATCAAATACGACCGCAGTTTTCAGCGCTTTCGGAACATCAAGCAGATGTTTCACGGCCTCTCGAATGCCGCTCACAATACTGATCGTGTTTGATCCGCCGCCCTGCTTTAAGATCGGAATGTAGACGGAATGCTGACCGTCGACCCGCACGATATTGTATTGCAGCTGGCCTGAGTCCACCGCTTTCCCAACATCGCCGACGAATACGGACTCGCCGATGTGGTCCTGTTTGTCCGTCTTGATTGGCATGGCATTGATTTCGTCGACCACCGGAATCTGGCTATTGGCATAAACGTTGTAGTCTTTCGGTCCGATACGCACGTCACCGGCGGGCAGAATCAAATTCGATTCATTCACCGAGCGCACCACGTCCATCAGCGAGAGTTGGTGAGCTTCGAGTTTGACCGGATCGACATAAATCTGGATTTGCCGGTACTTGCCGCCGTACGGCTGCGGCACGGAAGCGCCGGGAACGTTGGCGATTTGGTTCCGCACCTCAAACTGCGCCAGATCTTTAAGCCGCGTCTGGTCAAGACCCTGACCTTCGAGCGTGACCAGACACACGGGAAGATTCGAGGCGTCGAACTTCAGCACCACGGGGGGCAGGGTTCCCGGTGGAAGGCGCCGTAAATTTGCCATGGCGAGATTCGAGATATTGCTGACTGCGGAGTTCGCGTCTGTGCCGGGCTGAAAGTAGATCTTGATCAGGCTCACACCGGGCAGCGATCGTGACTCGATGTGGTCGATGCCGCTTCCCAGCGTAAAGAAACGCTCGTAGCTATCTGTGATATCCGCCTCGATCTGCTGCGGCGGCATGCCGGCGTAGAAGGTCGCGACCACGACAACCGGGATATTGATTTCCGGAAACAGATCGACGGGCATACGCGCGACTGTGGTAACACCCACGACGATCACCATGAGACAGAGCATCAGGATGAAGAACGGATGCTTGATGGCAAAAGAGGACATTACTCGCTCACCTCCTGCGCCGCCGTTGGAATGAACGCCGCATGCGGCGACACAACTTCCCCCGGCTGATAGCCAATCTGTCCAGCGGCGATCACGTTGTCTCCAGCCTGCAGGCCGCTGGTAATCTCCACTCGGTTCGAGGTTTGGATTCCGAGAATCACATTCCGCTTTTCGACATGGTTCGTCGCATCCAGAACCAGAACGTAAGGTTGGTCGCCGTTCTGCACCACGGCCTGTGCCGGCAAGATAAGAGCGTCGTTCTTCTGCTGGAGTTGAATCGTCGTCTCCGCGTACATCCCTGGACTGAGACTTAGATCACGGTTGGGGACATCGACCTCGGTCAACATGGTTCGGGTGCGGGTATCGAGCGCGCGCGAGAAACGAATGATCTTGCCTGCAAATGTGTGTCCGGTCGCATTTACTTTCACTTGCACATCGCCGCCGAGCTGAATGTAGGGTACGTCGCTCTCCGGCACAGGCATGCGAAGACGGAGCAGGTCGCTCTCGGCCACTTCTACGACAGGAAGTGTCTGCGTGTTGTTGTCCTGTCCAGCTTGAATCAGCGAGCCCGTATCGGCGTAGCGTTTCGTGACCACTCCAGTAAACGGAGCGATGATCTGCTCGTATCTGGACATCGTTTCGAGCCTACTGCGGGTCGCGCGGGAGACGCCGAGTTGTTGCTGCATGGCATCCAGCGAGGCCTTCGCGACACCGACCTGTGCCGCGGCTTGCTGGTCTTTGGCTCGTGCGTCATCCAACTCCTGCTCCGCGATCAGGCCTGGTCTTTCTTTGGAAGCTTCTTCCAGACGGGTGTACTCAGCGTGCACCGCGGAATACGTCGACTCCGCACTGACGACCTCGCTCTGTGCGCGAGTGATATCAGATTGGCTGTGGCGGACCTCGGCCTGAGCGCCCTCCACTTGGTTCTGCAACTCTGGAACTTCCAGTTGAGCAAGAACTTCGCCCTGACGAACGCGGTCGCCTATATCGACTTTGATCCAGCGAATATATCCCGAGACTTTGGCGTGAAGATCCACCTGTTGATAGGGCTGAAATTGACCGGCAACCGTAAGCGAGCTGGCCAGATTGCCACGTGTGACCATGACGACTGCGGCCGCCCTCGGTTGCTCGGCGGGGCCTTTACCGTAGTGACTTCGAACGATCAAGAAGAGAGTTGCCAATAAAAGGCAGAGAAGCCCCGCAATCCAAGGGATTCGCTTACGATGCATGGAGCCACCTACTTTCAATCCCACAAGTTCGGGATTGGAATCAACGACAGTACATCTCCTTAAAGGGAACTGGCGATCACCCCGACGGTCCCATTCGATTTCGATGTTTGAGATAGGCCGGGTGTGCCTAAAATATATCGCCGTGGAGGGACTAAAAGAAGGCTGGAGGAGGACGTTGCGTGAGGTGCGGATCCTGAAAGTCCCATCTGCGAGACCTGCAGAGGTTCATTTCAGCTTGGTAAAGCCTGAATGTAGGAATCAAAATCGCCAGGGCCAAAACCAATAGCGGAATCAGATTCAACGTCTCCCAAGCTGTATCCGGTTTGAGGGCCTTTTCAAGCGAGGCCATGGTCTGGGCGGAACGCCTCTCCGTCAAGAGCTTGGCAACTGTGACGGTAGATGGAGATTGCGGGGGCTTGTAAAGGGAGAGCTTTGCCTGCAATCCCCAGCTGAATACGGCCGAGGCCAGAAAGAGGAGAGCGCACTTGAATGCGTATGTACCGGCAATTTGAGGTCGCATCTGTCTCCTCCTTTCCCAAGAGCCCTGTAAATAATAATGTAACAAAAAATGGTCTTGTTGAGTTGCGGGAAGAAGGCCCCGAGGCGATCGGGGGCGGCCAGGCTGAACATTTTTTCGTCAGACCGTTTTCGGCTGGTTGGAAAATACCCTTGCGTTGAGGAAAGGACGTAGCCCGAAAGCTGCTTGACAGTTTGACCACTAAGAGCGGCAGTTGCCAACTGCGCAAGGAATGTTGACGCGCCTCTCTCTTTCGCCTCGTGGCCAAAGAAGGCCACGACGACTGCCTGACTCTCAGAGTGCCAGCAATACGCGCTCCGAGTCTAAGACCAATGTTTGCAAGCAAATGGGATGTGTAAAACCCAGAATGTGTTGTAAAGCACCGCAGGGAGCAGATATTATGGCCGAATTTACGCGACGCGAGATACTGATCGGCGGGGCTGCGGCGTTAGCCGTGACTGCATCGCCGGCTATAGCAATTTCGAGGTCAATAACGGAGTCACTGTCATCAGTGAGTAACACAAAAGGAGACAATTCCATGGCAACGATCACGACGAAAGATGGCGCAACGATTTTCTACAAGGACTGGGGCCCGAAGGATGCCCAACCCGTTGTGTTTCACCACGGCTGGCCTCTGTCTTCGGACGACTGGGACGCGCAGATGCTGTTCTTCCTTGCCAACGGCTATCGCGTCGTTGCGCACGACAGGCGCGGTCACGGTCGCTCCTCGCAGGTGGCAACTGGCCACGACATGGACCATTACGCGTCCGACGCCTCGGCGGTGGCCGAGCATCTTGATCTGAGAAATGCGATTCATGTCGGGCATTCGACGGGTGGGGGTGAGGTGGCACGCTATGTCGCGAAATACGGCCAGCCTCAGGGCCGGGTAGCCAAGGTGGTTCTTATCGCCTCTGTTCCCCCGCTCATGGTCAAGACCGAAAAGAATCCGGACGGCACTCCGATCGAAGTGTTCGACGGTTTTCGCAAAGCGCTGGCTGAGAACAGGGCTCAGTTCTTTCTTGATGTGGCTTCGGGTCCGTTCTACGGTTTCAATCGACCCGGCGCGAAGGCCTCGCAGGGAATCATTCAGAATTGGTGGCGTCAGGGGATGATGGGCAGCGCACTCGCTCACTACGAAGGCATCAAGGCTTTCTCCGAGACGGATCAAACCGGCGATCTGAAAGCGATCACGGTGCCGACTCTGGTGATGCAGGGTGACGATGATCAAATCGTGCCGTACAAAGACGCTTCATTGCTGCAGGCCACGCTGCTCAAGCAGGCCACGCTGAAGATTTACCCAGGCTTTCCACACGGCCTGATGACTATTCATGCTGACGTGATCAATGCGGACATCCTCGCATTCATCAAAGGGGCCGCAGTCAAGGCTGCCTGATGCTTGAACGGAGACACTGCTGGTCTCATGCCGGAGCAGCACGCAAGTAGTCGAGCGGGGGCGGGAAGAAATCCTCGCCCCTCAAAGACCTGATCAAAAGTTTCTGGAGGAGAGCTTATGCCCGCGGAGACGATAATTCACAACGCTAAGATCGCGACCAACGGTGTTCCATCGTTTGTCGAAGCGATCGCCATTGGGCGCGGCAAGGTTGCGGCAGCCGGAACTAGCGACGAGATTCTGCGGCTGCGCGGCTCCGCGACCAACGTCATTGACGGAAAGGGCCGCACGGTGATCCCCGGCCTCAACGATTCGCATATGCACCCCATTCGCGGCGGCCTTAATTACAATATGGAGCTCCGTTGGGATGGAGTGCCGTCTCTCGCGGACGCGCTGAGATTGCTCAAGGCGCAGGCCGCGCGAACCCCTGCGCCACAGTGGGTGCGAGTCATCGGTGGATGGACCGAATTTCAGTTCGCCGAACGCCGCATGCCGACCTTGGATGAAATTAACGCGGTGGCTCCCGACACTCCTGTTTTTGTCTTGCACTTGTACGATCGAGCGCTGCTGAACGGGGCAGCGCTGCGCGCGGTCGGCTACACAAAAGACACTCCGGATCCGCCGGCCGGCGAGATCCAACGAGACAACCGGGGCAATCCTACGGGGCTTCTGTTGGCCAAGCCAAACGCTAACATTTTATATTCGACGCTCGACAAGGGGCCTAAGTTGTCGCGTCAAGACCAGATCAATTCTTCCCGCCTGTTCTTCCGTGAGTTGAACCGTTTCGGCATTACCAGTGCAATCGATGCTGGCGGCGGTTTTCAAAACTATCCGGACGATTACGGCGTGGTAAATGAGCTCCATCGGAACGGCGAATTATCAGTTCGCCTGGCCTACAACCTCTTCACTCAGAAACCGAAGCAGGAACTTGCCGACTTCCAGAATTGGACGAAGGCTACCAAACCCGGCGAAGGCGATGACTTTTATCGCGTGAACGGAGCAGGGGAGATGTTGGTTTACTCTGCCGCGGATTTTGAAGACTTCCTCCAGCCCCGGCCCGACATGCCGCCCGTGATGGAGAGCGAGTTGAAGGCGGTGATTCATCACCTGGTCGAGAACCGATGGCCGTTCCGTTTGCATTCCACTTACGACGAAACGATCACTCGAGCTTTGAACGTTTACGAGGAGGTGAACCGCGAGATTCCGTTTGACGGTTTGCACTGGTTTCTTGATCACTGCGAGACGATTTCGGATAAGAACATCGAACGCGTCAGGGCACTTGGGGGCGGCATTGCCATCCAGAACCGGATGGCATTTCAAGGTGAATATTTTGCCGAGCGTTACGGGGCCGAGCAGGCGAAGCGCACGCCTCCGATCCGAAGGATGCTGGAGATGGGCGTGCCGGTTGGGGCCGGCACGGACGCCACGCGAGTCTCAAGTTACAACCCCTTCCTTTCTCTCTACTGGCTCGTCACAGGGAAGACGATCGGTGGTTTGAGTTTATATCCTGAGGAGAACCGGTTCGACCGTGCGAAGGCGCTGGAACTATATACCGTAGGGAGCAGTTGGTTTTCCACGGAGGATGGCAAGAAAGGATCACTAGCGCCAGGGCAACTCGCAGACCTGGCCGTACTCTCGTCGGATTATTTCTCAATTCCCGAAGAAGACATCAAGAGCCTGGAGTCGTTACTGACGATTGTCGGGGGCAAGATCGTTTATGCGGCAGGCGAGTACTCAAACATGGCGCCTCCGGAATTGCCCGTGAGTCCGGATTGGTCCCCGGTGAAGCAATTCGGTGGGTATGCGCCGAGCAAGGGACCTGCGATCCCCGGCGTCGCGGCGTGCGAAGGAATGTCACCGCATGATGGCAAGCATTCCGCCGGCGACAAGGCGCACCGATCGGTTTTAGGAGAACTAGGGCTTTGGAGTCTCGGTTGCGATTGTTTTGCGTATTGAAAGCAAGAAGGCGATGAAGACACCGGCACTATCGGTTGGAAAACTGGCACTGCACGGTGGCATAGAGTTAGTGCTCACGTCGCTCCTACTCTTCGGCATAACGACAATCGTGAGGTTTGTGATTGCACCAACACCGATCTCACGGTTGTTGCCGGGAATTCACCTGAAGTTGCTGATCGTGGGCGCCGCAGTGGCACCGCTCCTTGCCGGGCTAATCATGAGCGGGCTCGGCAAAGTTAGCGGCGGACACATGAATCCTGCCATATCACTCGCCATGTGGCGTTTTGGCGTGTTTCCAGCAGCCGGGTTAGCGCCTTACATCGCAGCTCAATTGGCCGGTTCGGTAGTCGGTGTCGTGGCGGCGCGGGCGCTTTGGGGTCCGGTGGTAGAGCAGCCGCCTGTATTGTATGCAGTCATCCGGCCGGCACCCTTTTGGTCCGCGGCGCCGTTGTTTGCCGTCGAGGCCATCGGCATGGGGTTGATTGTTTTCGCGGTCGGGTACTGCTTGTCTAGTCCCCGGCTTGCGCCGCTGGTGCCTTGGGTGGTGGGCATTCTAATCGGGCTCGGGATTGCTCTGCTCGGCACCTCGACTGGCGGCAGTTTGAATCCTGCACGCCAGTTTGGGCCTGCGGTAGTTTCAAGATACACAGACGAGCTGTGGGTGTTCCTTATCGCTCCGATGGTAGGAGCCGACATAGCAGCACGGCTGCATCAAGCTCTTCAGAGACGCCGTCAAGTGCTCACGCACAGACTTTGCGGAACGCACGCCGACGGTCGCCTACTAGATGAACAGTGCGGGAAAGCCGTTCCGATTCCAAAGCCGGCAGGTTAGGAAGAGACGCTGGGAAACGCAATTCCACACGTGGTAAGGAGACAGAGCGTACTGCGCTTCCAGTTCGGATCTGATACGAGAGCATTTGCGACGAAAGGAGATCCCGATGCGAAAGACCAGGGGGTTCTTTGTGGCCGCTTTGACTGTTGTTCTGGCGGTTGGAACGGTCGGCGTTTCAATCGGCCAAAACACGACACCGACAACTGCCCATGGCACGGCAATACCAAATATGGCCGTGGGTCCGCAATACGATACGGCGCACGTATATGTCGCACCAGAGGATTTCGACCGCCTCGTTCAGAGCCTCCTGGCAACATTCGGCGGCACTACCACCAAGCAGTTCGTCCTTACGATTACGCCCACTTTAAGCAGCACAATGTGGCAACTGGTGATGACTCCAGTGGGGAGCGTCTCAGTTCTTGGTTTCAAGACACCGATCCCATATCCATTCGGCGCAGAAAGGATAAGTTTCCTGGTAACGGACATGGATGCGGCGATCCGTGCTGCGCGCGCAAACGGCGCGGACGTCTTTGTCACGCCCTTCAACGATCCCGTCGGAAGAGATGCCATCATCCAATGGCCCGGCGGGGTGATTACTCAGCTCTACTGGCATACGACCGCGCCGTCTTACGCGCCTCTCCAGACCGTCCCCGAAAGCCACGCCTACGTGTCCGCCGACCGCGCGGCCGCGTTCATAGAAAGCTTCCTTGCCTTTACGCAAGGCAGAGTCGTTTCCGATGATGAGCATGCGCCCGGTATCGAGATCGGGCGGCCGAGTGACACCTATCGGCGAGTCCGTATCGAATCGAATTTCGGCAAGCTAACGGTGCTCGTGACGGATGGCCATCTGCCGTATCCATACGGACGGGAAACAATAGGGTATGAGGTCCCGAGCCTCGCGGATACCCTGGCGAAAGCCAAAGCGGCTGGTGTCGAAATTGTGATCGCTCCATACGTGGGCGATGGTCGGGATGAGACGATCGTGAAATTCCCGGGAGGCTATATTGCAGAGATCCACTCGCGGGCTAGCAAATAGCTTGCTGACGAAACGAACTCCGGGCAGCTTGCGGCAGCGTGGTGACTCTGATGAGCGAGGCCTATTCAGCGGAAGGAGGCCATTGCAGCAATGAATTCGAGACGCATGTTCCCGATCATGGCAGTCGCCTTCCTCGTCGGCCTGCTGCCGGCGCGCGCCCAGTCGGATCATGCAGTCGCCCCGGTGATCCCGGATCGCAGTTACCACTTGCTGAGTGAGGATGAGGACTGGAGTTTCCTGAGAGATCCGGTGCTCCGGCAGGACTTCTGGGACCCCATCAAATACGTCCCGTTGCGAAACGGCGCTTGGTATCTCACGATCGGCGGAGAGGCGCGAGAGGTCTGGGAACAAATCGGAAATGACAATTGGGGTCAGCAGCCCTACATGAACGGGTACCTCAATGAACGTTACATGGTTCACTTCGACGTTCACTATGGCAAACACGTGCGCACCTTCATCGAGCTGAAGAGCGGTTTGAATTCGTTTCGGATAGGTGGTCCGCGCCCGATTGATGAAAAGAAGCTTGATTTTCAAGCAGCATTTCTGGAACTGGGAACAACTGTAGGAGAGAATTCGGCCAACCTTCTCGTCGGGCGTCAGGAACTCGAATACGGCTCAGGCCGTTTGATCGACGTGCGTGAAGGTCCGAACGTCCGGCTCAGCTTCGATGGTTTCAGACTGAAGACCAAGCTACATTCCTGGCAGATCGACGGACTTGCGGTCCGCCCCGACCTCGACAATCCTGGTTTCTTCGACAACGCGCCGAACCACCAGGTTGGCTTCTGGGGCGTATACGCAACACACCCCACGACAGGTGGAACTACTCTTGATCTGTACTATCTGGGCCTGGACCGCGCTCAGGCTGCGTTCCAACGCGGCACCGCTCAAGAGGTTCGTCACTCGTTGGGTGCACGGTTCTCGCGACCGATCGCAACCGAACATCCGGGATGGGACTTTGACTACGAGGGCCTCTGGCAGTTCGGGACATTCGGCTCCGCCAACATTCGAGCCTGGACTGTCGCCAGCGAAACCGGCTATCGGCTCCCGACGCTACCGCTCAAGCCGCGCTTCAGCGCCAAAGCGGATATTTCGAGCGGCGACCATCCCAACTCGAACACCTTGGGAACATTCAATCCGTTGTACCCCAAGGGGAACTACTTTGGCGTACTGGCCACAACGGGTCCGGGTCCTATTAACTTTGTCGATCTCCATCCGCACGTCGAAACCTTGTTCCCGCATAACGTCTCCGTTTCGGTTGACTGGATTTTCCAATGGCGGGAAAGCGTTGAAGATGGCGTCTACGCCGTCCCTGGATTTTTGATCAGAGCCGCAGATGACAGTCGCGCACGATTCGTTGGGAACAGGCCGGGAACGGAAATTCGATGGCAGGCGAATCGCCATTTGTGGTTTCAGGCCGACTACGGAATCTTCTATGCAGGTGCTTTCCTAAAGCAGACGCAACCCGGTCGCAACCTTAACTACTGGGCGTTGTGGGCCGGCTATAAGTTTTGAGGGCTTGTTTCGCGCACAACGACAAGTTTTAGCTTATCGAGGTTAGCTAACATTTCACGGTGGATGACAGGTAATCGACATGAGCTTCTCAGAGGTTGTTCTCTTCGTCGGTCTCGGAGCGGTGGTGGGCTTCACCGGCGGATTATTCGCGATCGGAGGGGCATTGATCGCGATCCCGTTGCTAACCGCCGGCTTCGGCTTTACCCAACACGACTCGCAGGGAACGGCGATGGTGATGGCTCTAGCCAGCGCGAGTGTGACATTGGTGATCTACGCGCGAAAAAAGCTCCTTCGTATCCGCGATGGCCTAATCATGACGGCCTGCAGCACTGCGTTGGGGCTTGCGTCCTCCCAAATGGTACGGTACGTCAACGACCGGGTGTTGCAGCGCGGTTTCGGGGCGTTCTTGATCGTGCTTGCTGTGCTGGTCTGGTTCGGACACCTCGGCGAGGGCGACCGGGATTCGCCGCTTTCGGCTCCGGTACAAATCGGCATAGGATCCTTGGCCGGCGCGCTCAGCGGCCTTTTCGTTGTTGGCGGCGCACTGGTGAGCGTGCCACTGCTCGAGCGAGTGGCTGGGTACTCGCAGCAACGGGCGCAGGCCATGGTGCTGCTCATGCTGGTCCCCGCGTCGGCGATCGGACTCGCGGTGTACTCATCGGCGGGATATGTGCGGTGGGGCGACGCGCTTGCTCTCGCCGTCGGGGCCGTCGCGCTCGCGCCACTCGGGACGCGGACGGCACTGGCCATGAAGCCACGGCTTTTGAGGCGCTGCTTTTCCCTGGTGCAGGCATCTGCCGGCGTAATGCTCCTCGCAGGGCGCTAGACAAGCAACATCGAAGCTACACGCGCGATTCAGCAGAGATACGGCTTTATCCGCTCAGGGAGGCGATATGCCAAACACCGTCGGTGGTCCACGACAACACGTTCCTTACACCGTACCTAAGGAAAAGCATCTACCTCGCGGAGCGCAAAGAACAAGGCCACTCATCATTTTTGTCCTGGTTGCTGGCGCATCTTCAATTGCAATCCTGGGGTCAAGCAAAAAGTTGGCCAGCTTTTCACTCGACATTGTTCAGGCTTCGGGTCCGGCATCCCAGGAAAATAAATCGGAGGCTAACATGAATGCTTCGCCCTCACCGGTGATCACGGATGAGATTAAGATTATCGATAGCCAAGGCCATCCCCGAATCGTAATGTCCGCAAAATCTGGAAACCCAGTCATTCGCTTGCTTCAGACCAATGGCGCACCAGGTGTTGAGGTCCTCCTCGACTCTACGGGGCATCCAGCAGTAAAGCTGGCGAACCCAGATCCGAAAGGACCTACAGCGGCATTGGCGGTGGACGACAAAGGCACGCACGTAAAGTTTGATCGCCCGGGTGGGGCGTCGAGCTATCTTTTTCTTAATAATGCCGGCGAATCGGGAGTCGTATTCGTCGACGCGAAGGGCGTGCGCCGTCTCAACATCCTGGTCGGACCTGAAAATGACGCGAAGATCGAGCGCTTTGGTTCCGACGGCAAGCCTATGCCCCAACTGCAACCGTGACGCAACGGTTCGCAAGGGCATCGTTCACGATTATCGCGGCGCACAGCCGTATTCCACGATACGGGAGACTTATATTGCATGAAGAAAATTGGCTTCCTCTCATTCGGTCATTGGGCATCTTCACCGCAGTCAGGAACGCGGTCGGCGACCGACGCGCTCCTGCAGTCCATCGATCTCGCCGTGGAGGCCGAGCGCCTGGGAATGAACGGCGCTTACTTCCGGGTTCATCACTTCGCACAGCAACTGGCATCACCATTTCCACTTCTCGCGGCGGTCGGTGCGAAAACGCGCAAGATTGAAATTGGTACTGCGGTGATCGACATGCGGTATGAGAATCCTCATTACATGGTGGAGGATGCTGGGGCCGCGGATCTGATCTCTGGCGGCCGACTGCAACTGGGAATCAGCCGTGGTTCCCCTGAGCAGGTCATCGATGGTTGGCGCTACTTCGGCTACCGCCCCATGAAAGGCGAGGACGATGCAGATATGGGTCGGCGGCATGCCGAAGAATTTCTTGAGTTGCTGCGCGGCAAGGGCTTTGCTCAGCCGAACCCGCGTCCAATGTTTCCCAATCCGCCGGGGCTGCTGCGTCTTGAGCCATACTCTGCAGGATTGCGTGATCGAATCTGGTGGGGCTCTGCTTCCAACGCGACAGCAGAATGGGCCGCGAAGCTAGGAATGAACCTGCAGAGCTCGACCCTCAAATTCGACGAGACCGGCGAGCCCCTCCACATCCAACAGGCCGCCCAGATTCGCGCCTTTCGCGCAGCCTGGAAGCAAGCCGGTCACAAGCGTACTCCGCGCATTTCCGTCAGCCGCAGTATTTTTCCGTTGCTCGATGACGGTGATCGTAGCTATTTCGGACAAGGCTCTGACGAAGAGGACAAAATCGGGTTCCTTGACGAAAACACACGGGCGGTCTTCGGACGCAGCTACGCTGCTGAGCCAGATATTCTCATCGAGCGGCTTAAGAAAGACACGGCGATCGCGGAGGCCGACACGCTATTGCTAACCATCCCAAATCAACTAGGTGTCGCCTACAATGCGCACGTCATGGAGGGCATCCTGACTTCGGTTGCCCCAGCCCTCGGTTGGCGTTAAATCGTCGCCACATTCCGAGGCCGATGGGGACCCTGTGTCTCTCGGCGCCTGATGGCTCACGAGGTCAACAAAGCTCTTTCCTATTGGAGCGTTAAGCGGCAACTACCAGTGGCGCACGCGCCCGACGTCGACATGCACGAAGTCGGAGCTGCGATAGTAGCCCACTCCTCCGCGATGCAGGCGCAGTGCCGCATCACGTAGCTCCGAGGTCGGAATCCCGGTCAGGCGAATGTCGATCGCTTCGGCCTGCATGTGCAGGCTGTGCTGCGCCACGCCAGTGTGCGGGTTGCGCGTGCGCAGGAATTCGTTGCTCCTGGGCGTGCGGTAGCCACAAATTACATCGATTTCACCACTGGAATCGCCGAGCGACGCGGTCAGGTCGTAGAGCAGGTCGAAAACCCGAGGATCGAAATGACGCACATCTCCGGTACGGTGGTCGCGCAGATAATGGTCGAGCTCGTCTAGCGCTTCGGGGATGTATTGATCACCACGACGATAGACGACATCGAGCCGCTCGCGCGTGTGAGTGTGATAGAAGCGAAGCCGGTATTCGTGTGGGGATGGAAACGTCGGTTCTGCGGTATGCCCCACCGTCGCCAGCAGCGGAAAAAGAATCAGCGATAAATAGGACCTGCAACTCATTCTTCGCAAGGCCGTCGAAAATGCCCGAAGTCCTTGCAAGAGGTTCCGTTCACCGTAGTCGAAGAGGCGCACTGCCGTTAGATGCAGTTCAAACCAGATGCGGTGCATCGATACCGATCAAAGAACCACTGCACCTACGGATGTTCTATGGCCAACGCTTTGTCGAGTTCCGCGTCATAACCGTAGATATCGTCGAAAAATCGAATCCGATTTTCCTCGTTCACCGTCGCCGTGCCATAGATAATCAGAACCGGAATCCGCGTGACGAGGTTCACCTGAAGATTGTTCTTGTCGCCGTTCATGGTGGCCTTCACCCGCTCCAAATCCCAGCCAGGATTGTTTCGCAACACCCAGGCAACGAGGTCCGCAGGTTTCTCTACCCGAATGCATCCGTGGCTGAAATCGCGGACGTCCTGCGAGAACAGTTCCGGAGCATCTGTGCCATGCAGGTACACATTGTCGGGATTGGGGAAGATGATCTTCACCAGGCCCAGAGAATTCGTTTCGCCGGGCTTTTGCCGCACCATCAGGTGAAGCGATCTTATGCCTTCTAAAACCTCCGGGCTCACTTGATTGTCGGTCACGACCTCGCCTTGGGGCGTGACCACTTCAAAATTATGCTTAGCGATGTAGTTCGGGTCCTTCTGGATGTGGGGCACGATTTCGTTCCGTTGAATGCTGGGAGTCACGTCCCAGTAGGGCCGGAAAACCACGTATTGGATCTCTTTCTCAAAGATCGGAGACTTGTGGCCGTAGGCTTTTCCAATGATGACGTTCTTGTAGAAGGCAACGGTGCCATCGGGGTTCATTGCGCGTACACGATACTCGGGAAGATTCACAACCACGGGGGGTTGTGGGAAGGAATGCGGAAGCCAGCGCCACCGTTCTAGCGTCAACTCGATCTGGCGAATGCGGGCCGCCGGAGGTTTATTGAGTTCATCGATCGTACGCGCGTCAAGGTTGCCGGTGGGAAACTCCCCATGTCTGTCCTGGTAATGCTTCACGCCCTCGACGAGCGCCCCGTCGTAGATGGTTGCATTCGGATTCAGTTGCGCGCCTGGAGGAATGTCGCCGATGACTTGAAGAAACCGCCCCAAGCGGACCACGCCAGCGTAGGTTTGGCCGGGCCGTACAGTCTTCGTAATCGTTGGTAGCTTCTCTCCCTCAATTTGATGTGCGTATCCTTCATAAACCGGCAAGAGCGCGAGCAGCTTCCGGTAGCCCAAGAAGGGCGGTTCCAGCTTCTGGATTTCGGCGGCTGTATCGCTCGCATTTAAGACATGGGTCTGAACAAACTCCGCCAAGGGCAACTGGAGCCCCTCCACATCGAGCTCAAACTTGAATTCCTTGGGATTTACGCGGCCACAATGGATAGCACGGATGTAGCGCATCGCCGAGACCGTAAGCGCGGTATCGAACGAGGCCAAGTCTTGTTCAGATGGCTTCTGGCCCAGGTTGAGGAGGCGGCCCTGCCATCGCGGGCCGTCGTAATCTTCGGCGTCGAGTCCTTTAGCGTGTGCATTTTGTAAGAGCTCGATCACGGCCAGCCCCTGGGGACGGACGCGGCCGCTCTGAACCCACAGCAAAGAATAACCGTTAGTCTCGTAAAGTTTCGCGACCTCCGTTTTGTAAGGAGTAAAGTCGGACCAGCGAAGATCGGCATTACGACCTGAATCCACAATATCGTGGAGCGTCGAAACACCCGAGGCAGACAACGTCTGGCCTGCAAGAGCAGGGTACCGACCTGCTAAGAACGCGGGGAAGGTCTCGCCGCTCGCAATAGAGATTGCGGCAACCACTACGCTCGCTAAAACGATCATCCACTGAGGCCGATGAACAGGGTCACTCATGGTAAACCTCCGCTGAATGTTTTATTTGAGTACCGAAAGCAATTCCAGGTTCCTCTTAATTGGAAGGGATTCCTCGCGCCAGTATCGTCGCGATCGAACCTTTGAGCCTTAGAGGTCGAGTGACTGTGAATCAGTCCTCCTCCTCGCCAAATCGCTGAATCGAAACAACGGTGGTTTTCGGACGCCCAGGTTCGCAAGGTGAAATTCTGCGGGCATTATTGCAGCTTCGCGTACTCCGCCTTCGCTTGCTTCAGGATGGGGATGTCGGAGTCGGCGTCTTTCCAGAGCGTCAGGAAATCTTTGTAGGCAGCAAGCGCCCGAACGCGGGCGGCATCGGCATCTGCGCCCTGCGAGGTTCTCGACTGCAAGGCATTGGCACGAGCCACGCCCAGATGCGCCAACGCTCCCGTCCAGCAGTTCCAGACGATGCCGCTGTGGTCGAGAATCTTCTGGAACTCGGCGGCGGCGGCAGTGCCATTTCCAGCTGCCAAGTATGCCTCTCCGCGGACATACACATGATAGAGGCAGGAACCATTGACGACCCACGAGATATTCCCCAACTCGATGGGGGTAGTAGCTCGCAGGGCGGTGAGGGCGGAAACCGGATTCTTTCTGTCTAGCGCCAGTTGAGCCTGAATCGCAGGCAGCCAGAGCGACTGCATCTGCGTGTCCAGCGGGAATCGCTTCCCTAGATCTTGAGCCAAGGTTTCGGCCCGTGCCGCATCGCCAGCCATGGCAAACGCAAGTGCAGCTTCGACCTCAGAGCTCTGACTTGCGGGAGCCAACTTCAAAGCCTTTTCGGCTGTCTGCCGGGCCTCAGCCGCATTGCCATAAGCTGCTTGCTGCACAGCAGCATTCGCCTGCCATACCGCCCCACTTTCTTTGTTGTCGGCCCGGATGGCCGAGTCTACAGCCCGCTTTGTAAGTTCGCGTGCCTTGCCCAAATGACCGCCATACGCCTCGGTGTCGGATGCGAGCGCTAGTACAAGATTCTCATAGTTGGGTTGACCTGCAAACCACTGTTGCTGCTCCGCCATTGCGGCTGGGTCCGTACCGAGAAACGCGAGAGCATAGAGCCCAATGTGCAGTATCCTGTTATCTAGTGTTCGCGCGTGCGCTGCCTGAATGATCTGCCTCGCTTCATCAAAATGTTGCAAGTCGAGAGCGAAGTTGGTGAGATCGTCGTAACAACCTATATCACCCGGCGCAAGCCGTAGGGCGTGCTTCGTGATTTCTACAGCCTTTTCATACTGTCCCTGACTTGCGTATGCAATGCCCAAATTGATATACGCTTCGGTTGTACGAGGGTAGCTTTCTGTCTCTTGTAGAAAAACCTGAATTGCCTTATCCAAGTCTCCCGTGACGTTCTGGTAATAGTTGGCGGTGATATCCAGCCTTTCCCGTTCGCTGGCATGTCCCCGCAACTGAAATGCCTTGCCAAAATATTCACCTGCCCGCCCTTGCTGGTTGAGATAGGAGTAGCTGATGCCCGCTTCGTTGTAAGCCGCGGCGAAATTCGGATCAAGCTCGATGGCACGCAGAAGGTAAGGCATGCTGGCGGCGGAGCCATCCCTGTTATAGACGCCGAAGCTGAGGCTGTACGCCTTCAGAGCTTCGAGCGAAGAAGTGGTGGCCTGTTCAAGCGGAACATCGAACTTCTGCACCGTCGCCAGCGATTCGCCCAGTTCGCCGCGCAGCTTGGCTGCGGCCTCGCCGAGCGCCTCCAGCACCTTCTCCTTGGATGCCGCCGTCACCTGCTCCTGTGCGATAGAGTCTCCGCTCTGGCAATTGATCGCCTTCAACCCCACTACAAATTCACTACCCAGACTGCCAATCGATCCGGAGATGTAAGCCTTGCTTCCCGCCCGCTGGCAAAGCTCGCGGGTTACATCCGGTGTCAGCTTCGCATCGGGTGGCCGGGTCATCATTTGTAAGGTCTTCGTGACTGTGCTGTCCGGGAGCACACTCAGGAAAGGCGATTGCTGCAAGGAAACACCAAGCGCAGTTTTCAGCGTGTCATCGAAGATTGGATCGCCCGTGCTGTTGGCAAAATCGGCGACAACAATCGTGTCCTTGTCAGTGAGTTTGGGCTTGTGATGGAAGAAAACGAAGTAAGCGCCAATGGACAACGTCAGCCCTGTCACTGTCGCGGGAACAATTATCTTCCAGCGTCGCCCCGCGCCAGTCGCGCCGTGCACAGCGCTGTCAGAGGACGACGAGCCGGAATCCGACAGCGCATCCAGGGCGAACGCCAGGTCGGAAGCCGACTGAAAACGCTGCTCCGGGTTCTTTTCCAGACAACGATGCACCACCCGCTGCAATGAGGGAGGAAGATTCGGCGTGACTCCCGAAATGCCCGGCGGATCTTCGTTCAGGATCGCCGTCATCGTCTCCGGCGAAGTCGGCTTCTGAAACGCCCGCTTTCCCGCCAGCATTTCGTACAGGATCGCACCGAACGCGAAGATGTCCGCCCGATGGTCGGCCGGTTGTCCCCGCACCTGCTCTGGCGACATATACCCGACCGTCCCCATCACCACGCCCGCTTCCGTCCCTTCGGTGAGCGTCAGTGCGCTGTTCTCTGAACTCGACTGCGGCTGTGTCAGCTTTGCCAACCCAAAGTCCAGTATCTTCAACCGCCCGTCTTTGGTGACGAACAAATTCTCTGGCTTCAGATCGCGATGGACGATGCCTTTCTCATGGGCTGCGGCCAATCCTCTGGCGATCTGCACCCCGTAATCTATCGCCTTCCGCACGGCGAGACGGCCCCGCCGGATCGGCTCCCGCAGCGTCTCGCCTTCCAATAGCTCCGACACCAGGTAAGGCGCGCCTTCGTAGGTGCCCATCTGATACACGGCCAGAATATTGGGATGGTTCAATGCCGCAGCGGCACGCGCCTCTTGCTCGAAGCGCCGCAGACGATTGGGATCTGAAGAAACAAACGGAGGCAAGACTTTGATCGCCACATCGCGCCCCAGCCGCGAATCGCGGGCGCGATACACCTCGCCCATGCCGCCCGAGCCGAGCAGAGACTTCACTTCATACTCGCCCAGCCTCGTCCCAGCGGTCAGCGTCACTCGCGGTCCGGAGAACTGCAACAGGAAGCTGGAGCGCACGTCGTCGCTGGAGGCCAGCAGCGTATCCACTTCCTGCCGCAAAGAGGGATCGGACGAGCAGGCCTGATTCAGAAACGCGGAGCGCTCCCCCGGCGCCAGTTCCAGCGCTTTCTGCAGCACATCGTGAATCTGTTCCCAGCGTTCCGGCGTCATTGGTCTGATGACTGTCTTATCTGGTGATGCAGCCAAAGCCTGGCGGTAGCCCAATATTTCTTCACCGTGGTCGGCGACAGATTCAGCGCCCGCGATGTTTCCTCGATGGAAAGGCCGCCGAAAAATCTCAGCTCGACGATGCGACTCTGCTGCGCATTGAGTTTCGCCAGTTGGTTCAGAGCGTCATCGAGGGCGACCATGTCCACGCTCTGGGTTTTGAAGGCGAGCGCGTCGTCCAGCGTCAGCCGGAATCCGCCATCCCGCCGGGCGGCCTTGCGGCTGCGCGCGTATTCAACCAGAATCTGCCGCATCAATTGCGCGCAGATGGCCAGAAAATGCTCGCGGTTCTTGAACTCGGCGGCGCCTTGCTTCTCCAGCCGGAGATAAGCCTCGTGCACCAGGGCGGTGCTTTGCAGAGTGTGGTCGGGGCGTTCGTTCCGCATGTAACGATGCGCCGCCCGACGCAGCTCGTCATAGACAAGAGGAAGCGTCTCGTGCAACGCCTGCTCGTCCCCGGCCTGCCAGTTCGACAGCAACTCGCTGACCGTTTTAGGCGGAAATTGCGACAATTGCACCCCCCAAGACACGCGGCTCAAAATCTTGGTTGATAACGGTAGCCGCACCCGCCACCAATGTCAACCGATTGAAAAGATGGGTATTTCGTCGGCTATAGGCCAGGGCCCGGCTGGGTGCGAGACATGAAGAAAAATTTCGTTCTCTCGCGACCAATTCTCCAGGAAATTTCACTTTAAGAGATGACAGGAGTTTGACCATGTTGCCCTGGGCGTCCACGGGCGTAACCAGGGTGCAGGGAGATCTCGAGCAGCCGAGACCGTGGTTGTGGGGACGTCCGGCGAGAGAAGAGAAGCAGGGGAGCGATTTATGAAAAATTTGAAGACACAGTTAACGGTACTGTTGCTTTCCACGTTATGGTTGCTGACCGGGGCTTACGCGCAGATCACACCCAGCGCCGACGCCTACACAAATACCGCAACTCCGAACATGAAGTACGGTGCTGCGCCGTTGCTCGACGTCGAAGGGGAGTCGCAAACCACCTACATTCAGTTTGATCTCGCGTCGATCCCCTCCGGCTACACCAGCGCCGATATCGCCAAGGCCACGCTGAAACTCTATGTTAATCCCGTGACCACGACGGGCAGCTTCACGGCCGGCAGCTTCCAGGTAAATTTGGTCAGCAGCCCGTGGTCGGAGAGCACGATCGACGCCAACCCCGCACCGGCCCTGGGAAACATCATTGCTTCTGCTTCCGACGTCGCCCTTACCGCCGCAAATAAGAACCAGTACATTCTCGTGGACGTGACTTCGGCGCTAGGGGATTGGCTGAACGGAACGCAGCCCAACTACGGCATTGCGCTGGTCGGCAATACTCCGATCAACGTCAGCTTCGACAGTAAGGAAAACGCGACGACTAGCCATCCGCCCGAACTGGACATTGTGTTCGCCAGCGGCAGCGGCACCCTCACCGGAGTGACCACCGAGAGCGGCAGCGGCCTGACCGGTGGAGGGACCACGGGCAACCTAAATCTGGGCCTGACCACTAGCTGCGCGGCCAACCAGATCCTGCAGTGGAGTGGCAGCGCCTGGGTGTGCGCCACCTTGAGCGGGGGTGGAGGCGGCATCACGGGTAGCGGAACGGCGGGTTCGCTGCCAGTGTTTAACGGTTTGACTTCGCTCGCGGGTTCCAACGTGTTTCAGAACGGCAGCAACATCGGTATCGGCACACAAACGCCCGGGGCTACGCTCGATGTGAATGGCGCGGTCAACGTGAGCGCCACCGGCAGCTTCAACATCGGGGAAGCGCCGTTCGCCTTCGGCTCCCTTAACGGTTACAGCGCGTTCCTCGGCTTCGCCGGAAACGGTAGCAATAGCAGCACGGGAGGAGCCAACACCGCCAGCGGCAACCAGGCGCTTTACTCCGACACCACTGGCAGCTTCAACACCGCCGCCGGCCAAGATGCGCTCTTCTTCAACACCACTGGCAACGGCAACACCGCCGCGGGGGTAAACTCACTGGACGCCAACACCACCGGCGGCGGTAACACAGCAACCGGCAATAACTCGCTGCTTCCGAACACGACGGGGAACTACAACACCGCAATCGGCTATTACGCCGGGCAGACGATCGACTCATCGAACGTGACCGCGTCCAACAATACCGCGTTAGGTTCTGGCGCCGCCTTCTCCACTGGAACTCTTACCAATGCCACAGCCATCGGATCCAACGCTGAAGTCTCTGGCAGCAACTCCATAGTTCTAGGCAGCATCGCGGGCTACAATAAGGCCACTGCCAGCACCTACGTTGGCATCGGCACGACCACGCCGGGGGCCACCCTGGATGTCGAAGCCCCCGTCTTAGCAGCGCCCCTCGTAACAACGCCTCCCACCGTCACCTTCGGTAACGCCTCCAATCCCGCTACGTTCACCGTGAACGGCACGGCCAACTTCAACGGCACGGTGAATTTTGCGCTCAACGGTTTCGGCACCGCGGTGTCTGGCAGCAACGCTTCTACAATTAGCGGCCCTGGGGCGAATGGCGGGGGGTTCACCACGGCTAGTCCGGGGGGGAGTGGCATCGTGGGAACGGACTCAAGCACCAGCGGCGGCTACGGCGGATTTTTCTCATCGGCCAGCACGGCCGGCAGCGGCATCTGGGCCTCGAACACCACCGGCGGGCTCGCCGGTTACTTCACAGGTCCCGTCGCGGTTATCGGCTACGAGACCGTCGGCGGCAACCTGACCGCGAGCGGAGTAGTGACCGGCAGCAGCTTCCAGATTGGAAGCACCCTGTTCGATTATGGTTCTCCTGCTAGCAACGATGCGTTCCTCGGCTTTGCCGGCAACGGCACGAATCCGGGAACGGGCAACACCGCCAGCGGCTGGCTGGCGCTCGCCGCCGACACGACCGGCGGCAGCAACGTCGCCAGCGGCTTTAACTCACTCAACAACAACACGGCAGGAAGCTTCAATACGGCATTGGGGGTGTTTGCAGGGCAGACTGCAGATGGTTCCCCGATGACGACCAACAACAACACCTTCCTCGGAGCCGGAGCAGAAGCGGCTACCGGAGGGATTAACAACGCGACCGCGATCGGCTCGAACTCCCTCGTCGGCGCCAGCGATTCCCTGGTTCTCGGCGGCATCGCGGGCTTCAACAATGCGATCCTCAACACTAAAGTCGGCATCGGCACAACGACGCCCGGGGCTACGCTGGATGTCGAAGCTCCCAGCGGGTCCGCGCCGACGGTGATCTTCGGCAACGTCAACAGCAAAGCCACTCTTACGGTGACCGGAACCGCCAACATTGTGGGGTCGCTCACCCTGAACGGGCAGGTAATCACTGGCGCGGGTGGCGGGATTTCCTCGGTGACTGCGGGCAGCGGCATCAGCGCCACGACCTCGAGTGGGAACGTCACCGTGGCCAACACCGGCGTCATCAGTATTACGAACGGCCATGGGATTTCTTCTCTAGGCATGGGCGGTCAAAACCCGGTCATCAATATCGATACGACTGCGGTGCCGCTGTTGAGCACAAGCAATACCTTCAGCGGATCCCTGATTGCGAACACCGGCATCCCGGGCGCCAATGCGGTGCAGGGCATCAACTCGGCCACCACTGGTAATTCGAACGGAGGGTATTTTCTTGCGAGCAGCCCTGGAGCTTTTGGCGTAGAAGCCACGAACACTGCCACTGGGGGCTACGCAGGTTATTTCGCAGGCAATGTCGCCGTGAGCGGGGCCACGGGGACAGCGAGCTTGACCGTGACCGGCGCCACGGGGACGGGGAGCTTGAGCGTCGGCGGCGACCTACCCATGACCCACAGCCCCCGCATGACCTTCTCGGGCACTGTGGCAAATTTCACCACCAGCCAATTCCAGCCAGCTGGCTATTTCGTTCCTGACCAGCCGATACTGATTACCCGCTTCACGGCCGCTAGTGGCACCCTGGACAGTAATTGCTCTTACGTGTCACAAATGGCGTTCATTGCAGGCGCCAATCCCCCGTTTCTCCTTACGACCGGAGACGTGGCTTATGCTGATTCGGGCCCCATCAATCCGCCCATCCCCGTCGCGGCTGGCATCTCCATTCAGATCGTCGGGCTGGAAGCATCTGGACTTCCCGTCTCTGACTGCCAATCGGGATCGAATATCACTGCCACAGTGGAGTACGCGATGCAGTAGGCAATCAGTTTTCTGGCCGTTGCCTTGGCTCCCTTACGGCATAGGTGTAAGCCTCTTCCAGAGCAGCGCGAGTACTCGGCCCGACGATCTTCCCCGCCCGCAGCGCGTGGGGCTCTGTTGTATTTAGGACATAAGTTCGCTCAAATGCGGAGACGAACCGTAATACGGAATCAACTGTATTGCCCAGCCCACCCTGAGTCAGCTAATTTTCAGGGTAGCGAAGAACCTCGGGGGCTGTCGATGTTTAATGTGGAAGTATGCAGGGTTCCGGCTCTCGCGGTAACCCGCTTTTAGGTCGCTACAACTCTTTGCTACGCCACTTTTTACAGTCGTCGTCTCGACAATTACAGCGCCCAAGTGAAACATGAGCATCACTCCGTTCGAAAATCGAGTGATTGAGTTGTGTTCACGCGCAGTGAGCGCGGAAGACGATGAAGAAGTGCGGCGACTCGCGGAAGAGTTAAGGCAGATCCTTCATGAACGGATCGAACAACTAAGAAGCAGACTGGGGTTTACGTCTATTGCCTCAGTGCTCCCGTCTGACCCACCCGAGAGACTCTAAAGGGTTCCCCTTCCAACTCACACCATAGTGCGGACCCCTGTCTTTCTGATGATCTTTGTCTTTTCTTCTGGCCGGATATGTGTTGCTGACATCGCTTCCAGACCTGAGGCACTACATCAAGATCAGCATGATGTTAAGAAGAGTCCGCGGAAGAATCTACAGCCACTGTGTGCGCCAAATAGGGCGTCTAGTGGATGGAAGGACATATCGATCACCGCTAGCCTTTGCAAAGCAAGATTAGTGGTCTGGCCTTTCAATCCGCGCAACCCGCAGCTGCAGAGCAATACCGGGGAAGCGAAGGATTGGGCAAGGGGAAACGCAATGCACATCAATTCTTCGATTCGTTCACTGACGCTTCGTTCGTTGTCGCTCGCACTGGTAATGCTAGCCATGTCGGCGGCTGCCCTCGGGCAGTTCAGAGTGTCGATCACGATCGCGCCGCCGGCGCTGCCGGTGTATGAGCAGCCCGTTTGCCCAGGCGATGGTTATATCTGGACGCCCGGTTACTGGTATTGGGATGACGACATCACTGATTATTACTGGGTGCCCGGCACCTGGGTCATGGCGCCGGAAGTCGGCTTCCTCTGGACCCCGGGCTGGTGGGGCTGGAGCGGTGGGGCATTTGTCTTCAACGAGGGTTACTGGGGTCCGGAAGTGGGTTTTTATGGCGGGATCAATTACGGATTCGGTTACTTCGGCGTGGGCTTTGCGGGCGGACGTTGGGACAATGGACACTTCTTCTACAACCGTGCTGTGGCGAATGTGAATGTCACCAACATCCACAATGTCTATAACACGACGGTGAACAACACAACGATAAACCGCGTGAGCTACAACGGTGGGAACGGAGGGATCGAGGCGCGCCCAACACCTCAAGAAGAGGCGGCGGCCAGTCAGAGACATGTGCCGCCAGTAGCGGCTCAAACTCAGCATGTGCAGGCTGCGCGCTCCAACCCACAACTGCGGGCTTCAGTGAACCAAGGCAAGCCGCCAATCGCGGCCACCGAAAAACCGGGGGAATTTAGCGGGCACTCGGTGATAGCGGCCAGGGAGGCTGGTGCGCCATACCATCCGCCCGCTAATCGCGCCGGGACAGAACCGAAGGGTAACGAGCAGCCGGGCCGTCCGGAGGAAGATAATTCCCACCCGGCCACTGCGGTGCATCCCAAGGATCTTCCGCCTGTCGATCGCCCTGCCGCGCCCAATACCGGCGATGCGAAGCTGGACCAGAAATACCAGAAACAGCAGGAAAAGCTGAGCGCACAACAGGAAAAGGAACGGCAGCAACTCCAGCAGAAGCAGGACCAGGAACACCAGCAACTCGCGCAACAGAAGGCTGATGCAGCCAAGACGCAGCAGTTGGAGCAGAAGCATCAGCAGCAGACTCAGCAATTGCAGCAAAAACATGTAGCGCAGCAGCAACAGATGCAGCAAAGACAGCAGGCAGCCCGCCCGAGCGCACCTCGGCCTCCGAAGGGCTAGCGTTTCAGGAAACGGCAGGGCGGGTCATTCGTGAACCAGCGAATGTTCCGCCCTGAACGGTTTTGTTCAGCCTCATTTTGATTATGCATTCGAACTTCGCGAAGTTTTGGGAATCCGCTCATCACATGGGGGATAGTTTTTTTGCACGACTTCCGTCCCTGATTCTGGGCATCATTGTTTTCCTCCTCTTTTACGGGCTCAGCATTTTGGTGAGCCGGGTGATCCAGCGTGCTACTCGTAAATACCGCCCAAACCTGGGCGTCGTGTTCGCACGTCTCACCGGAGCGGCAACCATTCTGCTTGGCTTCCTCGTGGCCTTTTCGGTGGTGGCCCCTTCTTTTCAGGCCGGCGATCTGATTAAGATCCTCGGCATCAGCGGCGTAGCCATTGGGTTCGCCTTTCAGAACATATTGCAGAATTTCCTTGCCGGCTTGCTGTTGCTTTGGGCCGAGCCGTTCCGCTTGGGCGATGAGATCAAGGTGGACAATTATGAAGGCGCCGTGGAAGAGATTCAGACCCGGGCAACTATCATTAAGACCTATGACGGAAGGCGAATCGTGATTCCAAATGCCGATTTGTTTACTCACTCGGTGACGGTCAACACGGCGCTCGACATTCGTCGATGGGAATACGATTTGAACTTGAAAGGTATAACAGACTTAGAGGAGGTCAAGTCTTTCCTCGTCCAAACCGTGAGCGAGGTGCGGGGAGTGTTGTCAGATCCGGGTCCTGAAGCTCTCGTCCTGGATTTGGGCGACCCGGACTCGAACGCCGTCAAGGTGCGAATCTTGTGGTGGACGAGAGCTCCTCGCCAACATCAGATGCTTACCTCGTACGACAGTGTACTGAGTGCAATCAGGCAGGCCCTTCGCCAAGCGACCCTCGACCATACCCGTGCCGCTTGAAACAGCGACGGACGGGCGCCGTTGGAGTCTCCCCCAAAGATATGAATGAAATACTGTATAGACCACTATCGCGGATGCTCACTCTAATGTTGAAATGGAGATTGTGGAAGTTTCTCCCATACGAACTCGAGAGCAAACATGCCGAACGCTGCCGTGGAAGTGGATCGGAATCGCCGCTCTTATCTTTCTAGCTGCCGTAGTCGTGGTAGCGCGGTTGGTCATCGCTCGCGCTGAACCGATTCTGCGGACTCGCGTCATTGATACTTTGTCGAATCGCTTCCAAAGCAAGGTGGAACTGGCGAGTTTTCATGTTTCCCTGGTCAATGGGATACAAGTTTCGGGGGATGGTTTGAAGATTTTTGGCGCAACCGATCCCAATCCTTACGAACCGGGAGTGCAGCCCTTAATCGCAGTCCGGGAATTCCGCTTTCAAACGGCTTTGCTAGCCCTATTCCACTCTCCGATGCATGTAGGAACCGTGTATGTGAATGGCCTGGAACTGAACATCCCGCCCAGAGAAAATCGTGACGAAGTGACAAACATGGGTTCGAGAGCGCCGAAGATGACCATCTTTGTGGACCAGTTCATTTGCGAAGATGCAAAGCTTCTGATCAACACTTCAAAACCGGGCAAGCCACCGCTGGAATTTTCCATCGGCGACTTGAGGATGAAGGATATTGGTCCCGGCCAACCTCTACGGTTCAATGCCACCTTGGTCAATCCCAAGCCTGTGGGAGACATTCAATCGAACGGTCTGTTTGGTCCGTGGCAACAAGATAGTCCTCGGGACACGCCGGTGCAGGGAGACTATTCCTTCACCAAGGCCGATCTGAGCACAATCAAAGGCATCGGGGGCACACTCTCATCGACCGGCGATTATTCGGGAACTCTAAGCAATATCGTCGTGCATGGAAAAACCGATACGCCAGACTTTCGAATTGCGACAAGCGGGCATCCAGTGCCGCTGCACATCGAATTCCATGCCATTGTTGACGGCACCAGCGGAGACACGTATCTCCGGCCGGTGAGTGCGACTTTCCTTCATTCTTCCTTTACGGCAACCGGCTCCGTGATTCGAGTAAGCGCTCCGCGTGGTCACGACATAGAGCTCGATGTTGTCATGGATGATGCGCGGATTGAAGACTTGCTCAAGCTGGGCGTGCACACCGACCCGCCGGTCATGAGCGGTCCGGTTGAAATGAAGACACGGCTGAGCCTTGCCCCGGGTGACGCCAGTGTGGCCGACAGGCTGATGTTGGACGGCACATTTCATGTGCTGCGCGCACACTTCACGAGCGAGAAAGTGCAGGGAAGGCTCGACTCATTGAGTCTGCGCAGCCAGGGAAAACCGAAAAAGGCGCAGTCGCATATCGAGGACGATGTCCCAGTCGACTTGCGAGGTGTGTTCACTCTGAAGGACGGTCTACTGTCCTTTTCTTTCCTCCATTTTCTTATTCCCGGGACGCACGTCGATATGACTGGCAACTACAGTTTAGACGGACAAGAATTTGACTTTCGTGGGAAGGCTTGGCTGGATGCGAAGATCTCGCAAATGACCACCGGGTGGAAATCAATTCTTCTGAAGCCCGTCGACCCGTTCTTCAGCAAGAACGGAGCCGGTACGGAAATCCCTATTAGAATCACGGGCACAGAATCCGAGCCTCGCTTTGGTCTGGATTTGGGTCACAAAGACGAGCCTGGGAACGTTGGGAAACAACGATAGGGGATCGAAGCGTGAATAGCGTCGATAGGGCGCGCGGAAACGGAATGCCTCCATGGGTCTAGTTGGATTGCTAAGGTGAGGAATCAACTATGAGCGATAAAGCAAGTACCACGCTGCCTGCAACTGTCGAAAAGATCATCACGTCTCCGTCTCCGAGCCTGCCGGAAAAGGCGCAGATTGCTGTGGAAGGGGCCGATCACCTCTATCGAGAGCTTCGCATCGAGAACACTCTGACCAACGAGAATGGCGACAAGGTGCGCCTCAAGCAGGGCGCAGAGGTGGAGGTCACCATCGAAGCCGACTCCGGGGCGACGATTCCCAAGACCGACGGGAAAGAGCAAAGCGAATCGAGACCGTAACTGGCTCAGTCATCGGTTCACCCTCTCCTTGATAAAACGGGCCGCAAGAATACAGGGACCGCTGTATGCCCTTTGGCCCCAAAGGTTGGCATCCTATATGAGGCGAAGAAACGGTACCTGGCCACCGCTGGTGGACAGTAACCTGGTGAGGCAAATATGCAGGATGCGGCGACCCGAGGAGCGGATTACACGCAGACAGGGGAGTACAAGGGCTCATGGTCCCAACACGGCGACCATCCGCACGGCGTCCAGTTTTATTCGCAGGACAAGTTTCTGCTGGAGGAATTAAGCGAATATATCGGGAATGCATTGCGAGCGGGAAAGCCCGCCGTTGTGGTTGCCACCGAGACGCACCGTAACGGTCTGCTGCAGTGGCTGACGGCTCAGAGTTTAGACGTTGCTTTGCTACTGGAGCAAGGACGGCTGGTGGTTGCGGATGCAGCGCAGCTTTTGGCTATGTTCATGCAGGACGGTTGGCCCGACGAAGATCGCTTCAATGACGTGGTCGGGGGGATTGTTGCGAGAACTCTAGCCTGCCCCGGAATTGCACATCCACAAGTCGCGATTTTCGGCGAAATGGTTGCGTTGTTGTGGGCAGATGGAAAGACTGAGGCTGCGATCCGGCTGGAGCAACTTTGGAATGGACTAGCCCGGACAAAGCCCTTCTCGCTCTTCTGTGCGTATCCTATGAGCAGTTTCAACCGGGAAGAAGACTCAGGGCTGCTTCTGAAAGTCTGCAATGAGCACTCCGCCGTAATTCCGACCGAAGGCTACATGGGTCTTGGGAGCGAAGACGAGCGTCTGCGCGGCATCACGCAGCTACAACAAAAAGCAAAGGCTCTCGAGACGGAAATCGCCGAACACAAGCGGCTCCGGCAAGAACTTGAGATCCACGTGCAAGCCCGCACCGCTGAACTCCAAGGCAAGAATGTTCAGCTTCTGGACGAAGTAAAAAGGCGTGAAGATGCAGAAACGAGCCTTCGTACACTGACCAGCCAGCTGATGCTCATCCGAGATGAAGAGCGCCGCCGTGTGGCACATGAGCTGCACGAAAGTACTGCCCAAGTTCTGGCTACTTTGGCCATGAACCTAAGCGTGCTTAGGGAGTCGGATCGAGGCGATGACAGTCGACAGTGGAAGTTGATCACTGAGAGTGCCAGCCTGGTGGATAGCCTGCTGGGTGAGGTTCGTCAGCTATCGGATTTGTTGCATCCGCCTACGCTGGATGAAATGGGATTGGCGTCGGCCATTCAGTGGTATGTTGAGCGATTTGCGAAGCGCAGCAATTTCAATGTCACACTCGAAATTCCGAATGACTTCGGCCGGCTTTCGCGCGAGAAGGAAATCGCTCTCTTTAGAGTTGTTCAAGAATCTCTCGCGAATGTGCATCAGCACTCGGGAAGCACGACAGCGACCGTTCGCATCCGCGAGTCCTCAGGTCATGTCTGTGTTCAGGTGAGTGATTTGGGAAAAGGGATATCGACGGAACTTTCGAGCACCCGCTCGGGGGTCGGGATCAAGGGAATGCGCGAACGGTTACGCCAACTGGGGGGAGTGCTTAGCATCCACTCGAACAGCGGTGGCACGCTGGTGACGGCTGACCTTCCTGTGGGCTAGGGGCTGCAGTCAGCAAATGTCAAGTTTTACGGCCGAAGTCACTTTGACCTGCCACTCAGCAAGATTCGGCACAGCAGTAGCCAGCGCCTGACATTAGTTGTCATCAGGAAGTTCTCCTTCACGTGCTCGCGTCCGTTTTGGCCGAGTTGTCTGGCAAAATCCGGATGGGTCAGCAAGTAGCGCATTTGATAAGCGCAACCTTCCACAGAATGCACCAGGACTCCCGTTAACTTGTGGATGATCTGATTAGGGATGCCGCCAACCGCGCCAGCGATTGTCGGCTTGCCCTTCCAGAGGGCCTCAGTTACAGTCAGCCCAAAACCCTCTCTGATCGATTTCTGCACGACGAGGGTGGAAGCACGCTGCAGGGCGTTGATTTCCAGGGCGCACCAGGGAGGCAGGTCGAGAATAATAATGTCTTGGTCTTCGCCGGCGGCCTCCCTGAGCTCCTTTAGAACGGCGGCGCCTTCGGGATCGTCGCTCGCTCCTCCGCCGGCGAGCACCAGTTGGCAATCTACATACTTCCGGGCCTGCTTGAAGGCCTGGACTACGCCCACGGGGTCTTTCGCCCGGTCGAAGCGGGAAACTTGCGTCACAATCGGCCGCGATCGATCGATCCCGAATTCGTCGCATACCTGCTGAACAAAACTGTCCTCGAGATCCTTGTTTTTTTCCGACAACGGATCAATGCACGGGTAGAACAAATACTGAGGAATCGGCAACTGGCGGGTAAAAGACTGTGAAGAAAAAATAGCCGCGTCGTACCGTTCGATGAATGGCCGGAGGAAGCCCCACACCTCAGGGTTGGGGTTGGACAAATCGATGTGGCAACGCCACACCCACCGTTGAGACGCCCCCCCGCGAGCATCAATGAGTGCCGCGGGCTGCGGGTCATGAATTACGACAACATCCTCGGAGAACTGAATGCGCTTGCGGTTCTGCTCGTTGTGCATTAGAAAAATGTCACGAGCCTGCTGCGTGAGTTTGTAATCGCTGCCCTGAAGCGCATTGTGGAACGCTTTGGTCACTTCAAAGAAGTCGTTTCCTCCGGTGATCACGTCCCAGCGTGTTTTGACCTCTACTTCATTGAGCAGCGGAATCAGTTGATGGAGCATCTCGGCGACTCCCCCACCCACCGCGGTGGAGTTCACCATTTTTACCGTCCTGCCCTTCACTTCCTGCGCAAGAAACTTCAATTCATCGATGTCTGCTGTGCCGACAATGTTTTTGTAATCATCCAGGAGTGGCGGAGGAACAGGCGCTGGTGGAGTCTCCCATGTCCGGGGCTGCCTTCGTCGTTCGGGACGTGGTGACGAGGCCGCCACAGATGACGCGCTGTTGTCCGGTTGACTGTCCTTTGCCGCCAGTTCGCTCTCGGTTTGTGGTTCCACTGGTTCCATATAATGTGCACGCGCCCTAGGTGAGCGCTCTCTCCACGACCCGGATAATTTGCTCACGAACGTCCTCCAGGGTCATGGTGTAGATGTCAATCCGATTCAACTGGCGAGCTGCTTCGGTTAGGCCCAGATCCTCATGCAGCCATTGCGAGAAATCGTTTGACATAAGCTTGAGCCTCAGGCGTGCCTCGATGAAATGATGATGGATGCAGTGCACGCTTACGCCACGCAGGCCCTCCGTGAACTCGTGGAGCGTGTGGGCCACGAAGCTGGTGGGAATCACTACGGTGTCGGAGGCACAGAAATAGAAGGTTTCTCGGGCCATCCGCGTGCCGGTGGCTGGCGCGCGCTGCAGGAAGTTCTCCACAATCTGGATAAATCGTCCGCGCAACTCGGCAACTGATGTGAACTCACGCACGTCTACACTGGCCAGTCTTTCCGCCAGGCCAGGTTCATTACAGGCCGAAAGTGTCCAGTGCGCGAAGTCGTTGGAGAAGCCTTCTCGAATGAAGTGATGTTCCTGGAGAGTTCGAAAACTGTGCTGGAAGATGGAGCCTTCCGGGCAATCTCGCAGCGCGTCCAGGAACTCGGCGAGTGTGTTCGATTTCTGCGGGGTAATGCGAAGAAGGTGCGCCGAGGTATTAAAGTAAAACGGTTTTACCGGAGTACGAACCAGGATTGGCGTCGATGCACTCATCACGCGCTTACCGCCTTTGTGGTGTCATTGCTGAGGTCTCGCTCCTGGTCCGCCTTGAGCCATCGCGTCAAAAAGTCGAGGACTTCGCCAGGCGGCGTGAGCCACAACTGTGCGGAGGTGGTTCGTGGGCGGGGATGCACCAATACGCTCAGACCCCGGCTATTCACGGCCTTGAATGCATCTTCGTCCGTGGTGTCGTCTCCTAAGTACGCAGTGGGTGTATCTGGATTCATTTCACTCATTATGGTCCGAACCGCAGCGCCTTTATTTGAATTGCGTGCGCGAATTTCCACGCCACCGTTAAATTCCAGCAGGACCAATCCCGTCTGCTTCGCAATTGCCACCCAACCCAGCAGCACGCGCCCGCGAATCGCCTCTGCTTCGTTCTCACCCAAACCCCTCCAGTGAACTGCGATGCTGCCGGTTTTAAGCTCGGCAGTGTGCTGAAGATGCTGATAGAGCAACCAACTCGCCGCCGCCGCTAGCGCTTCCGCAGTGGCCTCATCCAGAGGGGAAACTTCGGCGGTCCCGTCGGGCTTCAGACGCTGCAACCCGTGAAATCCCCAGACCTCGGGGTGGGGGTCAATGCCTAACAGGGGAATGATATCTCTCGCATCCCTCCCCGAGATGATGACCACTCGTGTCTTGCTGAAACGAACGATCTGCTGCAAGACCTCAGAAATGCCAGGATAGGGAAAAGCCTGCTCCGGATCGCTGTGGAACGGCGCGAGCGTGCCATCGTAGTCAAGCATAAGCAATGATCGAGGCGCTCGGGCAACCGCCCTTAGAAGCGCTTCAACCTGAGGCTTGGGGTCCAGCGCCAACACTCCCTCCCCAATCTGTGGCCGCGCGATAGATCATGCCGCCGTCACACCCGCGTGAAGTTTTTCTTGAGCTTGGTCCGCGACATCCAGCCTGAGTTCGCAGAGTTCCGTGACTAGACTTCCCGCCCAACGGTAAATGTTGTGTTCTCGTATAATCTTGCGCATTTGGTGCACGCGCATTTGCTTTTCTTCCGGCTCCATTTCCAAGGCAACCCGGATGGCGTCGGCAGTCTGATCGGTGTCGTAAGGGTTTATCAGCAGAGCGTCGCGCAACTCGCGTGCGGCTCCGGTAAACTGGCTCAGAATCAGCACACCGCGGTCGTCACGCCGGGCGGCCAGGAATTCCTTCGCGACCAAGTTCATGCCGTCATGCAACGAGGTCACGAGACAAAGGTCGGCGGCCCGGTAGTAGCGCTCGATCTCTTCGTGGCTGTGATGTCGTTTTAGAAATACGATCGGTCTCCATTTGCCGGTTTGAAAGCGCCAATTGATTCTTTCCGCTTCGGCCTCCACCTCGGCCAAAAGGTCGTGATAGCGCTTAATGTGGGTGCGGCTTGGCGATCCTATTTGTACGAAGGTAAATCTGCCCCGATAGCTGGGGTACTTTTCCAGAAACCGCTCGATCGCCCGGAAGCGCTCCGGGATTCCCTTCGTGTAATCCACCCGGTCTACGCCAATCCCCATGAATACTGACTCCACGCCCAAACTGTGCAGCAGGGCGGAACGCTCGAGATAGTTGACTCGATAACTATCGCTCTCGATAGCATCATCGTCCGCAAGGTTCACGCTAATGGGGAAAGGCCGAACGATGGTGCGGTGGTTCTGACGCAACACGGAAAAATGTTCCCAATCAACCCGTGATTCCACAACTCGGTCGACTGTCTGCAGGAAGTTGTTGCAGTGTGACTGGATGTGAAATCCGATAAGATCTGCTCCCAGCAGTCCATCTACAAGTTGACGCTGCCATGGACAGATGCCGAAAGCTTCTGGGTTAGGCCACGGGATGTGCCAGAAAATAGCCACGCGTGCGTCCGGCCTCTGCTCTTTGAGAAGCCGGGGCAGCAGCGCAAAGTGGTAGTCCTGGACCAATACCACAGGTTTGGGTGTGTCTTCGATCTCCTCAAGTACCGCAGCAGTGAATTTGCGATTCACCTCCTGATAGTGCTGCCAGTCTTGTGCCCGAAAGATCGGACGCGTGTGGGCGATATGACAGAGCGGCCAAAGACCTTCGTTGGCAAATCCGTAGTAGTAACCCTCCTCCTCTTCTTTGCTCAGCCATACGCGGCGCAGCGTATAGCGAGGATCGTCCGGCGGCACGCGAAGCCGATCTTGTGTGTCCACGACTTCTGTGTCGGCGTCTCCGCTGCCATGTGCGATCCACGTGCCGTCGCAGGCTTCGAGCACCGGCTCCAAAGCAGTTACCAGGCCGCTTGGCGGGACAACCACTTCGAGGGACTTGCCGTTCCGCTGGTGTATGTAAGGCTCGCGATTCGAAACTACAAAAAGCCGGCCACCATCCAGGCGTGTCTGGACCTGTACTGCGAGGCGGTCCGCCGTCCACATGGATTCGGAGGCTTCGCGCAAGCGGGCTTCACTTTCTGCGGCGCTGCGCGCCTGGCTCAGACTTTCGGCTAGGGTAACTACTTCCGAGGCGAGCGGCTTAAATAAATCCAGGTCTGGCATTTGCTGACGTGATGAAATTCTCCCCATGCGAAGCGCGCGCATCCATTGCGCGGCCCGAGCGATTGGGCCAGCGATGCTCCAGCGTACGATCAGCAGCGTGATAGACACGATGAGGAAGACCTGAACCAGAATTCTCAGGAATGCCTCGCGCCACGCGCGAAGAGTTTGGGCATGGATGTAACTAGCATCGTGGACTATTGCCAGGCCGCCCACGACCTCATCCTGACGGTGCAGAGGCAGTGCAAAAATGTGCGCGGGATCGTTGCCCAGGCGGACGAATGAACTCTCTCCGTGACCCTCCGACATGGCTTGGATAACGCTCTGCGGCGCGGCCCTGAGGGCTTGTCCCAGCTCGGATGAGATTGCGACTTCCTTGCCTTGCCGGTCGTAGACAGCAACCCCAAGCAGGTGTTCACGGTTACCGAAGCGCTGCACCAGTCGCTGCAATCCCCGCTCCGATCCGGTCTCCCACGACTTCTCAACGTTGCCGGCAACGCTTTCGCCGAGCACCTCGGCCCGCCGTTCCAGGTCGCTCCGCAGAGTGCGCTTCTCTCCCACGACCTCGTAGTATGAAAAGCCTAGAGATACCAGCGTGATGCCGACAATGAGAGAAATAATGAGTCGGGCACTCAATAAGCGCATAGAGATTGTTTTCCGATGTGCATCCCTAAGCTTATTGACCGAGCGAGCCCTGCAAAATACTGGAATCACCGTAGGGTTTGTAAGGAAACCCGCGAACGGAAGCGATTTTGAGATGCAACGATAAAGGAGAAGGAATCGGTTTGGTTTCTAGTCCTGGTTTCAGCAGGGTGGCAGAGAGAGAAACGTTTTCAGGCGACGTCTGACGCTGCCCCTTCGGCAGTCGCCGGTTCTCGAAGCGGTAGTGTTGCGGTCACGGTTGTGCCTGCTCCGTCCGACCGAATTTCCAGAGTTCCGCCCAGCTGCCTGAGGCGCTCACGCATACCGCGAAAGCCCACCCCGGTTCGACTTGATGAATTGAGCTCGAGTTGTTTCTGGGGAGGTATACCTTTGCCTTCGTCCTGAACCTCAACCAAGACCCGGTGATCTTCCTGGTGTACGCGGATTGCAGCGGAAGCGCCGCCAGAATGTCGGTGAATGTTGGTGAGGCACTCCTGGACCATGCGGAAGATTGCAATTTCCATTTCGTCTGACAGCCGGCCAAACTCCTCCGGGATAGCTACATCGACTTTGATCTTACTGCGCTCTGAGAACCCGTCCACATACCAGCGAAGCGCGGACGCCAGACCGGCTGCATCGAGCAAGGGGGGATGCAGCAGATGCGAGATGGTGCGAATTTCCCGGCTGATTTGCTCCACCATTGCGGCGTTCTCGGAAACGGCGCGGGCTCCTGTGGAATCGAGCTTATCGGACTGATGCTGCACGACAGCAATGTTCATGCTGAGCGCGGCGAGAAGTTGCCCCACGCTGTCATGCAACTCTCTCGAGATGTGCCTGCGCTCTTCATCGCGGATCTGCTGCAGCCGGCCCGAGAGCTCGCGCAGGCTTTCGTTCGCCAGGTTCAGGTCTGCGGTTCGTTCCCGGACTTTTTGATCGAGCTCGTTATGCGCTCTTCGGAGTTGCTCTTCAGCCCACTGACTTCTAGCAAGGGAACGGCGGTTTGCTTCACCGAAGGCGATGATTAAAGCGGAGAGGACCAGGAAACCCAGCATTCCGGAGATTTCAGTCTTGGGATCTCGAAGTGTGAAGGACCCGGCAGCTGGCAGGAACCAATACCAGACACCGACTACCGAGATCAAAGCCGTGATGATGGAAGGGCCGAGTCCGCAATACCAGGCGGAGAAGAACACCGCTGCCCAAGCGGTGTGATAAGGGTTGCTCTCCCCCAGAAGGGGAGAGATCAGTTGGCGAAGCCACAACGCAACGATTGCCGCCAGGATTGCGAGAGCATAGCGCCGCACACCGTCATAATTCTTCCCAGCTTCCGAAATATGATCACTGCTCATCCGGGGCCCGTAACTTGCAGAGTCTCAGCGAAAGTGAATCGTCAAGAATGGTCAGAGTGTCCTTACCGTCGCACTTCAGGTTTTACTCCCCAGGGCGTCGCTTTCGGCTCCTGCGTTACGCCTCGCAACTTCGGCGTTCAGGCAGGCCATCTTCTTGGGATCGGTCACGACTCTCGCGTGACGAAGCAGTTCCGTCATCGCCAACTGCCGTTTGCGCCAGTTCGGCGCTGCTATCTGGCGGCACATGTGTTGCATAGCTAGCTCCTCCATCTGAAGCAGGCCCTGACACGGCAGGTTTGGATCCTTTGAGCGCCACTCTTTGCAGCGCCTGCAGGTTTCCCAGAGCTGCAGACATCGCCTGCGTCTCTTCAGCAGCACGCTCGCGAGAGCTCGCCCGCTCTTCCATGGCCTGCCGTATCACGGCTTGAGCGACTTCAATTCTGCCTTGCAGGCTGGCGAGATCAAGTTCGAGCATTGCCGCTGCGTACAGCTCCTGCCATGAGCGATTACTCGTCACCGGGGCACCTTTCTTCCGGACGGATTCAGCATACCCTCGCCACTAAAAATAGGGGGAATATTTGGTTTCGTCTGTCGTAGCTGCGACGAACGCTGGCCACAACTGAAATTGAGGCATTGCAGGAAGCATAGTATCGTATTACAGACGTATGATTGTCGTATCATTGAATTATCACAAATACATTAGAACGAAGAATGCACCGTAGTCAAATACAAAAATATACTTGACCTAAATTATTGCGCTCTGATATTTTCCTGGGGCAAAAGCAAGTAGGAGACGCGTGTGAGCAATGAGCAGAAAACCAAGGGTCAGCGCCCGCCGAAGTACCGGCAGGTTGAAATTGCCGGGTTGAAGACGGGCAGACACGGCAAACACTACGACCTGGTGAAGGGAATTGTTCAGGAGTTAGCAACGTTGAAACCGGGTTCGGCCCTTGAGATTCCGCTTGCCGATGTGGGTGGAGTCGGTCTGGCGAACCTTCGTTCCGCGGTGCATCGGGCCGCGGCCTCCGGCGGTTTGGACATTGAGACGGTCGCTGACGATGGCAAGTTCTATGTGTGGAAGGCCAAAGCGAAGTAGCTGCACAGCCGAGCCGCTTTCCCTCGGTAGAACCTTCCGGCACACTCTCGGCAGTACAGGATCTACCCTATGTTTCGGATCCCATCTGATTGTGTAGTTTAGTTCCGTCGATCCCGTAGTTGCGGGAGCCCTTCGATCGGAATTCCACCGCTTCCCAAGGGTTCTCCGCTTCCCGGTATTCCAGACTAGCCGCTCGTTCCGCAATACAGATTCGGAGAATCGCGACCATGCCAGTAAATCCCCCAGCTGCCTACGGAATGTACTCTTACGACACAGAGCTGTACCAGGTAGTGAACATGTTGAAACAGTCAGGGTTTGACAAGGCGAACATCTGCATGATGGTTTCGCCCGCGCATCCCATCGCCACATTCGTGCGTGAGGCGAATATCCTCAACGCCGAGCGAAGAGAGGACGCGGTCGCTGAGGAGTTTATGGGTTGGCTCTTCGAGTTCGGCGCCGTGGTGATCCCGAGGGTCGGTTTCTTCATCCGTTCACAGGTCTTCCTGCACGCTCTGATGGCAAATGGCAACTCGGAATGTCTTGCGGGACTGGGGTTTTCTCAACGTGACGCGGCACGATTTGAGAAGCAACTGCGCGAGATGGGGGTCTTGGTTTACGTGGCGTGCGCGAAAAGCGCAAACGCGGAGTGGGCGGTGGAGATACTGCGCCGAACGGGCGCCCAAGAACCCGGATTGCTGGAACAAGAAGCGTTTCCGGAGGCCGCAGCTTGGCAGAGCCGAATGCCGTTGAGTAGGCCAGATTGTCACATTTCTTCAGTCTCAAGATGAGTTCTATCCCGGAGGGGAGCCCGTGCAGGGTTAGAAACTCACTTTCCATCCCGACATACAGTAAAGACCCTAGAGTCACCGTACAGTTTTTCGTGTTACCAAGAGCATGTTAGTCCGTGAATTTCCCGAGTTTTGAACATTTCCGAAGCAAATGGCTTGGGCTGTCGGTGATTTCGTTGGTTCATCCGAGCCAGCACTCCGGGATGGGACTACTCTTTGCCCTGCCAGTACCGAACCACTTGAGCGCGGGGCTGCTGCGGATCAGGAGAGCGTTGAAAACCGAGAGATGAACGGCTTATCACAACGCCAGACACTCCCCCGGTTCTGGAGAAGACCATGAAAAGAAACAATCAAGACCCGGCAATTGCCGTGGCCAACGGGGCGTCGGGTGAAGGTCAGAACAGCAGACATAATGGCAATTCTGTCCTTCCTGCTGAGCCCGCTTCGAGTGATCTCAGCGTGATCCTCGCCAGCCTGCAAACTATGCGGGATGGCGATTTTTCCGTGCGCCTTCCGGGATCCTGGACGGGACTGGCAGGGAAGATCGCCGATACTTTCAATTCCATCGTCTCTGCCAATCAGCAGATGGCACAGGAACTCAAGCGTGTCGGGCAGGTAGTGGGGAAGGAAGGACGGACTCGCGAGCGTACCCGCTTCCATGAGTCCAGGGGAGCGTGGGGAGAGATGGAGGTCTCGATCAATACGCTGGTTGAGGATCTGCTCCGGCCAACCGAAGGCGTCACGCGCGCTATCGCGGCCGTTGCCCAGGGAAACCTGACCCAAACTGTGCGCCTGGACGTGGACGGGCGGCCGCTCGAAGGCGAGTTCCTGCGTTCAGCCAACATCGTGAACACTATGATTCAACAGCTTAGTGTCTTCACTGCCGAAGTAACGCGGGTTGCCCGTGAGGTGGGGACAGACGGAAAGCTGGGTGGCCAGGCGCAGGTGCCGGGCGTGGCCGGTACGTGGAAAGACCTCACGGATTCCGTGAACTCAATGGCTAGTAACCTCACCGGCCAGGTACGCAACATTGCGGAAGTCGCAACTGCAGTGGCCAGCGGCGATCTTTCCCGCAAAATCACGGTCGATGTGCGCGGTGAAATTCTCCAGCTCAAGGAAGCCATCAACACGATGGTGGACCAGTTGCGCTCCTTTGCCTCCGAGGTGACGCGTGTTGCTCGCGAAGTGGGCACAGACGGTAAGCTGGGCGGGCAGGCCGTCGTGGTGGGCGTGGCAGGTACGTGGAAAGACCTTACGGATTCGGTCAACGCCATGGCCGGCAACTTGACCGCCCAGGTGCGCAACATTGCGGAAGTGACCACAGCCGTAGCCCGCGGCGATTTGTCGCGCAAAATCACGGTCGACGTGAAAGGCGAAATTCTCGAACTCAAGGACACCATTAACACCATGGTGGATCAACTCAACGCGTTCGCCGGCGAAGTTACCCGTGTAGCGCGTGAAGTGGGTACCGAAGGCAAGCTGGGCGGACAGGCCCAGGTGCCCGGAGTGGGTGGTACCTGGAAGGATCTGACGGACAATGTGAATTTCATGGCCAGCAACCTCACAGGCCAGGTACGGAACATCGCCGAGGTCGCAACCGCGATTGCCACCGGCGACCTCTCGCGCAAAATCACGGTGGATGTGCGTGGCGAGATATTGCAGCTGAAAGAAACGCTGAACACGATGGTGGATCAACTCAACCGCTTCGCCGGCGAGGTGACGCGTGTGGCCCGCGAAGTGGGTACCGAGGGGCGTCTGGGAGGCCAAGCCAACGTGCCCGGCGTCGCCGGTACGTGGAAAGATCTTACGGACTCCGTTAATTCGATGGCCGGGAACCTTACCGGTCAGGTGCGCAACATTGCCGAGGTCACGACGGCCGTGGCACGCGGTGATTTGTCGCGCAAGATCACGGTGGATGTGAAGGGCGAAATCCTTGAACTGAAGAACACCATCAACACCATGGTCGACCAGCTCAATGCGTTCGCTGGTGAAGTGACCCGTGTAGCCCGCGAAGTGGGCACGGAAGGAAAGCTGGGTGGTCAGGCACAGGTACCCGGCGTGGCCGGCACGTGGAAAGATCTTACGGACAACGTGAACTTCATGGCCAGCAACCTCACTGGCCAGGTGCGAAACATCGCTGAAGTTGCCACTGCCGTGGCCCGCGGCGATTTGTCTCGCAAAATCACGGTAGACGTAAAGGGCGAAATCCTTGAACTCAAGGACACTATCAACACGATGGTGGATCAGTTGCGTTCGTTTGCTTCGGAAGTGACTCGCGTTGCGCGCGAAGTGGGCACTGACGGTAAACTCGGCGGCCAGGCTCAGGTGCCAGGAGTGGGCGGCACGTGGAAGGACCTTACGGATTCCGTCAATTCCATGGCCAGCAACTTGACCGGCCAAGTGCGGAATATTGCAGAGGTTGCCACAGCTATCGCTAGCGGAGATCTTTCGAAGAAGATTACGGTTAACGTCAGCGGCGAAATTCTCCTGCTTAAGGAAACCATCAATACGATGGTGGACCAACTCAACGCGTTCGCGGGCGAAGTGACCCGCGTTGCCCGCGAAGTCGGTACGGAAGGGCGTTTGGGAGGACAGGCGAACGTGCCGGGGGTGGCTGGCACCTGGAAGGATCTTACGGACTCCGTTAACTCAATGGCCGGGAACCTCACCGGCCAGGTGCGCAACATCGCCGAGGTTACTACCGCTGTGGCACGCGGCGATTTATCGCGCAAGATCACGGTGGACGTGAAAGGTGAAATTCTCGAACTCAAGAACACCATAAACACGATGGTCGATCAGCTAAACGCTTTCGCCGGCGAAGTGACTCGTGTGGCGCGTGAAGTTGGTACCGACGGAAAGCTGGGCGGCCAGGCTCAGGTGCCCGGGGTTGCCGGAACGTGGAAGGATCTCACGGACAACGTGAACTTCATGGCCAGCAACCTTACCGGCCAGGTGCGTAATATCGCGGAAGTCGCGACGGCGATTGCGAACGGTGATCTCTCGAAGAAAATCACGGTCGACGTGCGCGGCGAAATTCTGCAACTGAAAGAAACGCTGAACACGATGGTTGAGCAACTGCGCTCGTTCGCCGCTGAAGTTACGCGCGTAGCGCGAGAAGTCGGCAGCGAAGGCCGGTTGGGCGGACAAGCCAACGTCTCCGGCGTGGCCGGAACATGGAAGGATCTTACTGACTCCGTGAATGCGATGGCCGGCAACCTGACTGCGCAGGTGCGAAACATTGCCGAGGTAACAACGGCTGTGGCCCGTGGCGATTTGTCGCGAAAGATCACGGTCGATGTGAAAGGCGAAATTCTCGAACTGAAGAACACCATCAACACGATGGTGGACCAGCTCAACGCGTTCGCCGCTGAAGTCACGCGCGTGGCGCGCGAAGTCGGCACCGACGGCAAGCTGGGTGGTCAGGCGCAAGTTCCGGGCGTCGGTGGCACTTGGAAAGACCTTACCGACAGCTTCAACGTGATGGCAGTTAACCTGACAGAACAAGTGCGCGGCATCGTGAAGGTGGTTACGGCTGTCGCGAATGGTGATCTCACGCAGAAACTGATTGTGAACGCCAAGGGCGAAATCGCGGCTCTGGCAGAAACAATCAACAATATGACGGGCACTCTGGCCACTTTCGCCGATCAGGTTACAACCGTTGCGCGCGAAGTGGGCGTCGAAGGCCGGCTTGGTGGACAGGCCAATGTTCCCGGCGCTGCCGGTACGTGGAAAGATCTCACGGGAAACGTCAACCTGCTGGCGGACAACTTGACCAACCAGGTGCGGGCCATCGCTGAGGTTGCTACCGCTGTGACCAAGGGCGACCTCACGCGCTCCATTCAGGTGGAAGCGAGCGGTGAAGTGGCCGAGTTGAAAGATAACATCAACACCATGATCGACAATCTGCGGCTCACCACCGACCGCAACACGGAGCAGGACTGGCTCAAAACGAACCTGGCCCGCTTCACCGGCATGTTGCAGGGGCAACGCGATCTAACTGCAGTGGGGCGCATGCTTCTGTCGGAGTTGACGCCTCTGGTAAACGCCCAGCAAGGTGTTATCTACCAGATGGGAACCGAGGAATCAGCGGAGATGGTGCTGCTCTCGGCTTTTGCTGGTGATGGCGAGGATGGACATTTGCGGCGATTAAAGCTCGGTGAGGGACTGGTGGGGCAATGCGCCACCGAGAAACGGCGGATGCTGATCTCCGAATTGCCTCCAAACACAATTTCCATTCGATCGGGCTTGTTCGAGGCGGTTCCACGAAATGTTATCGTGCTCCCCGTGCTGTTTGAAGACCGGGTGAAGGCCGTTATCGAACTGGCGTCGCTGAGCGCTTTCACGACCTCTCAGCTGGCATTTCTGGAGCAGTTGACGGCCAGCATCGGCATCGTGCTTAACAGCATTGAGGCCACGATGCAAACTGAAGGACTGTTGAAGCAGTCGCAGCAGTTGGCCACCGAACTCCAGGTACAACAAAAGGAGTTGCAGCAGACGAACGAACAGCTCGCGCAAAAAGCGCAACAGCTGGCCGAACAGAACGTCGAGGTTGAACGCAAGAACCAAGAAATCGAACAAGCCCGGCGAGCCCTGGAAGAAAAGGCTAAGGAATTGGCGTTGACCTCGAAATACAAGTCCGAATTCCTGGCCAACATGTCCCATGAGTTGCGGACACCACTCAACAGCATCCTGGTCCTCGGCCAGCAACTCAGCGATAATCCGGACGGGAACCTGACGCCGAAACAGGTTGAATTTTCGCGCACGATTCATGGGGCCGGGACAGACTTGCTGAACCTCATCACGGATATTCTCGATCTGTCGAAGATCGAGTCTGGAACGGTTTCCGTGGAGGCGGAGGAAATCTTCTTCGCCGGCATGCTGGACGCGCTCGAGCGTCCATTCCGGCATGAAGCGGAAAACCGGCACCTCAGTTTCGAGGTGCAGACCGATCCGCACCTGGCACGGAGTGTGGTGACCGACTCGAAGCGGCTACAGCAGGTACTGAAGAACTTGTTGTCCAATGCGTTTAAGTTCACCGAGGTTGGAGGCGTGCGCTTGTCAGTTTCTCCGGCCAAGAGCGGTTGGAGCGAGGATCACCCGATCCTGGGAAAAGCCGCATCGGTGGTGGCCTTTGAAGTTGCCGATACGGGCATTGGCATTCCGTACGAAAAGCAGCGCATCATTTTTGAGGCGTTCCAGCAGGCAGATGCCGGCACCAGCCGCAAGTACGGCGGCACGGGCCTGGGGCTCGCGATCAGTCGCGAGCTAGCCGGTCTGTTGGGTGGAGAAATCCAGTTGCGCAGCGCTCCGGGGCGGGGCAGCACCTTCACACTCTATTTACCCCAGACCTATGTTGGTCCTTCCTCGTCCAGCGCCGCTGCGTTCGAGACGAAATCTCCGTCGTCCGTTTCTCCCGTGCCGTTATCGGTGGAACATCCAGTCGAAAAGATTCCCGATGACCGGGAGAATCTGCAACCTGACGACGCCGTGTTGCTGATTGTTGAAGATGATCCACACTATGCGCGCGTGCTGCGCGACCTTTCCCGGGATCAGGGGTTTAAAGTTCTTGTGGCGACCCGTGGAGCGGATGCGCTGGCCCTGGCTCATGAGTACCATCCGACGGCCGTGTCGCTGGATGTTTTCCTACCCGACATGCTGGGCTGGACGGTACTGAACCACCTGAAACAGGATCCGGCAACCCGGCACATACCGGTTCAGATGTTGACGCTGGACGAAGATCGGCACCACGGCTTGGCGCGGGGCGCGTTCGCGTTTGTTACCAAGCCAACCACGCAGAAAGGGCTGGAAGCAGCACTGGCCCGCATCAAGGAGTACTCCGCTCCGCGGCGGAAGCGATTGCTGGTAGTGGAGGACAATCCAGCTGAGCAGCTCAGCATCAAAGAACTCCTGGGTTATGACGACATCGACGTCACGGTCGTTGCTACAGGCTCAGAGGCAATCGAGGCGGTTAACGAACAGGCGTTCGACTGCGTGGTTCTCGACCTGCGTCTGCCCGACATATCAGGTTTCGATGTGCTGGAGCGCTTCCGAGATACTCCGTCACTAGGCGACCTGCCGGTCATAGTCTTTACCGGCAAGGAACTTTCTTCGGAGGAGGATGCCAGGCTGCATTCGCTGGCACGCAGCGTGGTGGTAAAGGGAGTGGAGTCACCCGAACGCTTGCTGGATGAAACGGCATTGTTCCTGCATCGCGTAGTCGCCGATCTTCCGGTGGAAAAACAGAGACTACTCGACCGGTTGCACCATTCCGACGATGCCCTGGTGGGAAAGAAAGTGCTGGTCGTAGACGATGACGTGCGCAATATTTTCGCCCTGAGCAGCGTGATCGAGCGTCGCGGCATGACCGTAATCACTGCCGGAACTGGCCGGGAAGCGATTGCCAAGCTCGAGTCGACCATGGATATTGCGATCGTTTTGATGGATATTATGATGCCCGAGATGGATGGCTACGAGACTATGCAGGTCATCCGGCAGAACTCTTCGTTCCGGCGATTGCCGATCATCGCGCTGACCGCAAAAGCGATGAAAGGGGACCGCGAGAAATGTCTTGAGGCCGGAGCCTCCGAGTATTTGGCCAAACCTGTAAACACCGAGCAACTGCTGTCGTCGCTGAGGATGTGGCTTCACAGGTAACAGTTAGCTCTGTCTTGCTTATGAGGCCGAGACCTGAGTGGAGGGATGTGTAGGTCATGAGCACGAACGAGAAAGTCAACATCCTCATGGTGGATGATCAGCCGGCCAAGCTGCTCAGCTATGAGGTCATGCTCGGTGGGCTGGGCGAGAACCTGATCAAAGTCACTTCCGCGAAGGCGGCTCTCGAAGTTCTGCTGAAGAACGACGTTGCCGTAGTGCTGATGGATGTGAGCATGCCGGAGCTCGACGGCTTTCAGCTGGCCGCCATGATTCGCCAGCACCCGCGTTTCCAGAGGACGGCGATCATTTTCGTTTCGGCGGTACATCTGACGGACATGGACCAGCTCAAAGGATATGAACACGGAGCCGTGGATTACATTTCCGTTCCGGTAGTTCCAGAATTGTTGCGCGCGAAGGTCAGGGTATTCGCCGACTTGCACCGCAAGACGAAGCAGCTGGAAACACTGAATCGCGAACTGGAACAGCGTGTCTCGGAGCGAACGGAGGAGTTGGCGCGTAAAGCGGAATTGCTGCTGCAGCTCAACATGGAGCTGGTAGGAAAGAATCAGGAACTCGACGCCATCGTCAGCACTGCTCCGGATATGATTTTCAGCAGCCAGGGAGACGCGTGCTACGAGTATGTTAGCGACCGGTTTCACGAATACGCAGGCACTTCCGCAGACTCCGGCCAGAGTGTGTATTGGTTAGAGTTTGTGCATCCTGACGATGTTGACCGAATTAAAACGGACTGGATGCAATCCGTTCAGTCGGGGGGAAGTTACGAAGCGGAGTATCGGCTGCGCTCCAAAGAAGGTACCTACCGTTGGTTCCGGTCCCGCGCTGTACCGATTCGGGATCTGGACGGAAAGATCATCAAGTGGTACGGAACCTGTTCTGACATTCACGACAGCAAACTGCTGGAACAGTCAATTCGTGACAACGCCGCAGAGCTGGAGAAAATGGTCGATAGAAGGACGGACGAATTGCGGCGTCTTTCAATCCGCCTGATGACCATGCAGGATCAAGAGCGCCGCCGGCTCGCACGCGATCTGCACGACGGATTGGGACAAGAACTCGCTGTAGCCAAGATGATCCTGGACAAAGTGCTGCTGCAAAAACCCGTCCAGTTTCCAGAGGAAGCCTGGGTCCAAGCCAGCAACATTGTCGATAGTGCTATTCAGCAAGTCCGCACCATGTCTCACCTTTTGCATCCCCCCTTGCTCGATGAAGTGGGCTTGCTCTCTGCGCTCTCCTGGTTTGTGGACGGACTCACAAAGCGCAGCGGCATCGAAACGTCTCTCGATGTTCAGCCCCGCGATTTTCCGAGGCTGCCGGCGGAGGTGGAGACCGCAGTCTTCCGAATCGTGCAGGAAGCACTGACCAATGTCTTCCGGCATTCAGAGGCAAGCAAGGTGTGGATTACTTTGACTCAAAAAGACGGGATGATCGTGGTTGCTGTGCGAGACGATGGCAAGGGAATCGGCAAGAGAATTGTTGAACTGCAACCGGATAGCGTTGGCGTGGGCATCGGAGGCATGAAGCAGCGAGCCAGCGAATTTGGTGGACAGTTGAGACTGACGAATGCGCATCCTGGAACCCTGGTTGAACTCATGATTCCCTCTACTTCGGTCTTGCGAGAGCCATCCGCCGTTTTGGATGGATGTGCCCGAAGTTTGTAGATGCGTCGGTACGGTAACGACTATATGGAAAACGCCCGACCGCCAGACGATGGAGCTTTCATGGTCGACGTCACTGAACGGAAGGCTGCCGAAGAGATGCGTTCGAGGCTGGCAGCGATCGTGGAGAGCTCGGACGATGCGATTGTCGCGAAAGACCTGAACGGGATTATTACCAACTGGAACGGCAGCGCAGAGCGTATTTTCGGCTACACCGAAAATGAGGTTCTCGGAAAACCGATCACGATCATTATCCCCCCCGAATTGCACGCGCAGGAAAGAGACATCTTACACAGGCTGAGATCGGGAGAGCGCATCGAGCATTTTGAAACTGTACGGATGACAAAGGCCGGGAAGCGGGTTCTAGTATCGCTGACCGTTTCGCCAGTCAGGGATTCCTCTGGCAGAATCGTGGGTGCATCCAAAATAGCTCGCGATGTGACCGGGATCAGGCAGATCGAACAGGCCCTGCGAGACAGCGAACAAAGAATGCGTTTCTGCCTGGAGGCCGCGAATATCGGTACATGGGATTGGGACATTGAAAGTGGGGGTGTTCGCTGGTCCGAGAATATGGAAAGAATCCACGGGCAGCTAACGGGATCGTTCGGGGGAAATGTCGAGGCGTTTCTAGAAGGGATTTGCGCCGAAGACCGCCCGCGGGTTAGCCAGGCGGTTCAGCAAGCGTTGGAGGGCGATGGCAAGTATCACGTGGAATATCGCCAAGTGAAGGCCGATGGACGTTTAGGCTGGATGGAGGCGCATGGGCAGGTCGTTTACGATTCATCAAACCGTGCGAAGAGCATGATGGGCGTATGCCGGGACATCAGCGAACGCAAATGTTCAGAGCAGGCCCTTAAGGACGCGCATGAGCAATTGGAGGCGAGAGTCGGGGAACGCACCTCCGAACTCGATCACGCCCAGGAAAGGCTGCGCATGCTCTCTGCGCGGCTGCTGCAGATGCAGGATGATGAAAGACGCCGGATCGCCCGAGAACTGCACGACACCGCCGGCCAGATCTTGATTGCTTTGACTCTGAACCTGGTTCCAGTGGAGGAGGAACTCCGGAAGACTAACTTCGGGCTCGTCGGGCAAATTGCGGACAGCCTGCGTCTTATAGAAGAGTTGTCTAGAGATTTACGAACCATGTCTCATCTACTACACCCACCATTGCTCGACGAGGCCGGGCTCCAGTCGGCCGTGCGCTGGTATGTCGAAGGGTTTGCCGAGCGGAGCAAAATCGATGTGGACCTCCGCCTCGACACCGGACTCGAGCGGCTGCCGGCTGAACTTGAGACGGCAATGTTCCGCATCGTGCAGGAGTGCCTAACCAACATCCACCGGCACTCTGGCAGCAGCTCCGCAAGCATCGTCATCAGCCACGACACGCACACCGTAACGATCGAAGTCCGCGATCGGGGCAAGGGAATGTCGATGCCAATTCGTGCTGGTGTAGGCATTCAGGGTATGGGGGAGAGAGTGCGACAGTTGGGAGGACAGCTGGAGATTGAGTCCGGAAGTGAGGGGACGAGAATCACTGCGGTCTTCCCTGCAAACGTTGCTTCATCGGAAGTCACCGCGGAAACATTGAACATTGCTTCCTGACGATCAGCTTGAAAGATCCTTTATGGAGATTCGATTCTAGCTACTACAAGCCGCGTTGAACTATTTAAGATACGACTCCTACCCCGTAGTTCGGTCCAAAGTTCAGTCCAATCTAGAGAGTTTTCCCGATTCCCGTTCTAGTTCTGATCTCCTGCTATCAATACTGGCGGCACTGTATTTCTCCGCAGTCGTCAACCTCCCAGGCCTGTAGATCTCTTGAAGAACTCCCCTACTTCTCTGGCGTGCGCTCGGATGACGTTACAGCGTGAACCGGATGGAACAAGAAGCGCGTGAAAGTTAGGGTTGACTTGGCAAGACAATTCAAACAGTTGCTCGCTTCGAGCACGGAAGAGGTTTCCAAATGACAAGAATTAGCTTTGCATTGCCGAGATGTCTCCTGGTGCTCGGTGCTGGTCTTCTCCTCGTCACCAGCATGGCCTGGTGCGCAGATGACAAAGACCAGCCGGACATCGACAAACGGCTCGACGCGTCCGCCAAGGTTCTGAACGAAATTATGGCCACTCCCGACAAAGCCATTCCTGACAAGGTGATGAGCGATGCGAAGTGTGTCGCGGTGATTCCTTCCATGGTGAAGGTTGCTGTTGGTTTCGGAGGCAGCCATGGCAAGGGTGTGGCTACATGCCGGACAGAAAGCGGCAGCTGGAGCGCTCCGGCCCCGATCACCATTACGGGTGGAAGCTGGGGATTACAGCTCGGCGGCCAGGCTGTCGACCTGGTGATGATTGTGACGAATGAAGACGGAATGCAGCATCTGTTGTCGAGCAAGTTCAAACTTGGCGCAGATGCCTCGGCGGCCGCAGGGCCGGTCGGACGTGACGCTGCCGCCGACACCGACTGGAAGATGAGGGCGGAAGTGCTGACCTATTCTCGAGCGCGTGGCATCTTCGCGGGAATTGACCTGAACGGCTCGGTCGTCACGCAAGACAAAGACGAGACTCGAATTCTTTACGGGAGCTTTGTACCGTTCGGGGATATCTTGAGCGGAAAAGTCCCCGCGAGAGGAGCGAGTGAACCGTTTCTGGCCGCAATACGGAGATATTCGGGGCAAGCAAGAGAACATGGCGAACTGAAGCCGTCAGCGGGGATCTCAAACACCGCGAGCCGGTAGCGTGAGGATCTCTGATAGCTTTTGCGCGGCCCGGCTTGATTTACAAGCCGGGTCCGACATTTCAACGAAAGCAACTAAACGATGATCGGAGGTTTCATGTCGACGATTCTACTTATCGTGCTTGTGCTGTTGTTGCTCGGGGCTCTGCCGACTTGGCCGTACAGCAGAGCGTGGGGCTATTACCCCAGCGGCGGACTCGGCTTGGTGATCGTGGTCTTACTTGTACTGCTTGTGGCTGGACGGCTATAGAGTCCTGCAGCCTCGATCGGTTCTCGCGAAGCCGGTGTCTTCGTGATTTGGCGAATGGCAGGAGCATCCGGTCCTGCCATTCCTACTCCTGGCCCACGTTCGCTCTGGTCTGAGACGCGTCACCAGCGCATGTGCTCAAGTTGCTGAGAGCCGTTATCCTTGTCAGCAACACTCCGTCAGCAACACTCCCAGCCAATGAAAGTCTCGCCGTGCCGCCACAAATAAACCATCACCTCAACGTTTAACTCCACCGAGTTGTACAGCAAGTCTGCCATTTAATTACAGGAGCATCCTGATGGGCCGAGAGGCGCATTGTCGCTAGTCTCTGTTCTGGAAGTTGAATGCTCCCGGAATTATTGAGAGCACAAACAAACACTCTAGTTTGACCGAAGGAGACTACAGTGGCGACTTGCGTAATTTCCGCGACAGCAACAAGTTTGATTCCAGCCAGCGACGAAACCAATCGACCTGAATCCGAACGCAGCCTGGTTCAGCGCGCACAGAACGGCGACGAGCAGGCCTTTGCCGCGCTCTTCCAGAGTCACAAGAAGCGCGTGTATTCGGTGTGTTTGCTGATGACAAAGGATATCGCTGAGGCCGAGGACCTCACGCAAGAAGCTTTCCTGCAAGTGTTTCGGACCGTCAGCTCATTCCGTGGCGACTCCGCCTTTTCCACCTGGTTGTACCGGGTGGCCGTGAACACGGTGCTGATGAAGTTGCGTCGCCGGAAGTCCCCGCCGATAGTCTCTCTCGACGAGCCGGTGTCGTCAGAATCGCCTTCCCTCCGGCGTGATGTCGGGAAAGCGGACCTGCAACTCAGCGGTGCAATCGACCGTATCACGTTGCGCCGCGCCATGCGGGAGCTCCCCGAGGGATGCCGACAGATTTTTGCCCTTCACGAGGTTGAAGGGTACCAGCATCATGAAATTGCCAAGATGCTCGACTGCTCAGTTGGAAATTCAAAATCGCAACTGCACAAAGCCAAGATGAAGATGCGCGACTTGCTGTTTCCGAAGCGGAGAATCCTGCGGCGGCCCGCAGCAAATCATGCGTTCGCTACTTCGTCTCCGGAAAGCGCCAAGAAAAGTGATCGGCTCCAACTTTCACTTTCGTATGTTGGGATAAACAAGTAGGACAGCGGCGGCGGAGTCGGACCTGAAGATTACGGGAAGTGAGAGGGGAACGTTGTAACTTGCGGCCACGCAGTGTTGGGTGCTCAGGAGTTTAGGGTATTGCGAAACGCGACTGGAAATCTTATGTTGAGGAGCGAGACAGTAATAAGATGTTGTGAAAGACGAGCCGATGCCAGATAAAAAACATCTTCGCGGCGTGAACGCAAAAGAGCAGAGGGAGTGCGAGCATATCAAGGAGAGTGCGGAGCAGTCCGGTCGATAGGAAGTGGCGGCGCGGACGGTGCTGAAGAAGCACTAAGCAGAAGGTTATAGCGAGGGACATTGAGTACCGGTTGCATCTAAGGGGCAGGGTGTGTTGGCCTCAACCGATATCAAAACCGAATTGTCAGGGTGAATCAAAAACCGTACTGATTAAGCTCTGGACCCTAAGGAAGTGCCGATTGGTTCGAATTCTCGTGGTAGATGACAACCCGGCAGTCCGGCACTATCTTCGGACTCTTCTCGAGCAGCAAAGCAGTTGGCAAGTTTGCGCAGAGGCGCGGACCGGAAGGGAAGCTCTTCAACGGGTTGAGAAGAACCAGCCTGATATGATTTTGTTGGATTTCCAAATGCCGGATCTAAATGGGCTTGACGTTGCACGGCAAATCTCGCGACTGTTTCCCGAAATTCCCATTCTGATGGTCACCATTCATCTATCCAGACAGCTGGCCGAGGAGGCCCGAAGGGTGGGGATCCGCGGCGCGTGCGCGAAATCAGATGTGGGCTCCATTGTCGAGGCAGTGGATGCACTCTTGCATGACGGAACCTATTTCCCAACAATGACTTCGGTCGACAACTAAAGATCCCCGCCTGGGACGAGCCCGCCGACCAAAATACAGGATTCCCTGTATTCGGGCGGGAGTAGTACCATGTTAGGTTTAAGGCGATCCACGTAAGGAGTTGCCTTTTTGCCTAGTACGAGTGGCTTCTGCGGCACAAACGGGGCGAGAGTGAAACAGAGCCAGCCGTGAAATCGTTCGCGAAGGGTTTCCACGAGACTGCCTCGGAGAGCAAGAACCTTATGGCAGTCCGCATACTGCTGGTGGATGATCATCCTGTCGTAAGGCAAGGGCTACGCACTCTGCTTGAAGGACGGACTGGTTGGGAAGTAGTCGGCGAAGCGTCGGACGGGATCGAGGCTTTGGAAAAGGTGCAGAGTCTGCACCCCGACGTTGTGGTGCTCGACGTCACCATGCCTCGTTTGAATGGTCTGGAAGCGTGCCGGCTGATTCAGCAGAAGCAGAAACCCTCCGGTCTCGAGGTTTTGGTGGTTACGCAACACGATTCTCCGCAGATGATGCGTGAGGCTCTGGATGCAGGCGCCAGAGGGTATGTCGTAAAGTCAAATGCGGCCCGCGATCTCTTGGATGCTGTGGAGGCGGTGAGCCAGCATCGTTTGTTTACAGCACTGGCGCGAGGTCCGCAGGCTTCGCGTTGAATTGCGAGGAGTGGTCCGAGTCTATCTCTGAGGCTGTAGGTGGAGGGTGCCATGAAACTGCGTATTTTGTTGGCCGATGATCATGAAATCGTACGTCGAGGCTTGTGTGCGCTTCTTCAGAAACACGAGGGGTGGGAAGTGTGCGGGGAAGCATCCGACGGCCGCGAAGCGGTCGAAATGGCCAAGCAGTTGAAGCCCGACGTCATTATCGTAGACATCGGCATGCCACACCTCAACGGCTTGGACACAACCCGCCGGTTGCTCGAGCATGATCCCCACTTCAGAGTCATAGTTCTGACGATCACAGATTCCGATCAGATTATCCGTGAGGCCCTTGACGCCGGGGCGCGCGGTTTTGTGCTCAAGTCCGACGCAGCCCGCGATCTAGTCTCGGCAGTCGAAGCCCTGCAGAGCAAACGGATGTTCTTTACGCCACGGGTGAACGATCTCGTGTTGGCGGGCTTCCTGGAAAAGGGTCACGCCATATCCCGGACTGAGGCTCCGAACTTGCCAACCCTGACCGCCAGGGAACGGGAGGTCACTCAGCTTCTGGCTGAAGGAAAGAGTTCCAAGGAGGTGGCTACAGTCCTGAATTTGAGCACCAAGACCGTGGAAACACATCGCAGCAACATCATGCGGAAACTCAGCCTGCACTCCATCCGCGATCTGGTTGTGTACGCCATTAAGAACAACATCATCCAGATCCAGATGCCGCCGCAGATCCAACGCCCGACAGAAACTACGGTGGCCTGAACGTCACTAAAACCCGCCCCGCTTCAGAGGACACAGCCGACCCAATAGGGGTGCGTACGTGGAATATTTCCAAGTTGACATTCGATGTGCTCCAGGTCTGACCAAGTGTCACCCGACCGGGTTGACCTGTGGGAAAAACTTACATCAGAGTCAGCTTGCGGGCTCCTGCTAAGAGATTGGAATTAAAAGAATTCCAGATTTGGCAACTTTCGTGCTCGTTGGATCGTGTTCCCGCAGAATGAGTGCGTTCAGAGTGGGGCGTGTTCGTTGCAGCCTGCACCTGGTCTTGAGCGCAACTATTCTCACACGCGAAGTTGCCGAACGATCGCGTCGGCAATTCGTTGTCCCTGTTCTGGGAGGTGAAGCTTGAGCAACCTTCGAATCTTTATTGCAGATGATCATGAGGTGGCGAGAAAAGGGATTTGCTCCCTGCTCGAGAATCATTCGGGATGGGAGATCTGTGGTGAGGGCAGAGACGGGCGCGAAGCCGTCGTGTGTGCCAGCAAATTGAAGCCAGAGGTTTTCCTGCTGGATATCGGCATGCCGAACCTGAACGGGCTGGATGCGGCACGACAAATCCTCACAATCATGCCTGAAGCTCGCATCCTGATCCTGACCGTCCACGATTCGGAACAGGTGGTACGGGAAGTACTGGCCGCTGGAGCGCGCGGCTTTTTGCTTAAGTCCGACACTGGCCGGGACCTTGTGGCTGCTGTGGAAGCGCTGCAATACGGCCGAACGTTCTTCACTTCAAGAGTGGCGCAGATGATGCTCGACGGGTATCTGCGTCCGCATAACGAGAGCGAAACTTCCAATCAATGTGTTCTGACGCCGCGGGAACGGGAAGTGATCCAGCTCGTCGCCGAAGGCAAGAGCACCAAGGAAGTCGCCACAGCGCTCAGTCTCAGCGTGAAGACGGCAGAGACTCACCGAACAAACCTCATGCGCAAACTAGACCTACACTCGATCGCGGATCTTACCCTCTATGCCGTGCGGAACGGCATCGTCCAGGTTTATTAAGAGCAGGTTTATTGAGAATCAGACGCCCCTGCGATGTTGTGGAATCCATCGCAAATAAAGGGAGATTGTCCCTTGACTAGGGATTTTGCTGGATACCTGACGCATTACCCTCTGCGTACACTCTTGTGGAGTTGCTAGCTAGAAAGCACACAGATTTGCTCGAAAGGAGTGCCGATGCTCTGGACTATAGCCGTTTTGCTATTGATTCTCTGGCTGTTGGGCATGATCAGTTCGTACACATTGGGTGGATTTATTCATATTCTGCTCGTCTTGGCAGTGATCGCGGTTTTGATCCGCCTTATCCAGGGCCGAAGCCCTGTACTCTGACTCGACGGCTTGGCAGGACGCGATGTGCAAAACACTGAGGATGAGTTACTTTTGAAGTCCGAGACCAATCCAGGAGGGATTCAATCATGAATAAAGATCAAGTCGAGGGTAAAGTCAGAGATGTCGCTGGTCGCATCGAGCGCCAGGCGGGTGAATGGACCGGTGATAACGAAAAACAGGCCCATGGGGCTTTAAAGCAAGTTGAGGGAAAGGTCCAGAACGCCTTGGGCAACGCGAAGGAAGCGGCAAAGAAAGCGCTCGACAGGCGGACGGACACGAGCGAGTCGGTCGATGATTCTGCTGAAACAGAAGAAATAGATGTTCGCTCCCAGCTCAAAGTGAGCTAATTCGTTATTTTCGTGCATACTCTCTGATCACCGGGTGATCTTCTGCCCTTTCCCTCTTTACACAAGCGGAACTGCTCAAACCTTCCACAACTGAGCTAAAGCTCGAGCGGCGTCGGTCAGTGCGCGCTTTTCCGTATTCGCTCGGGAAATGCCTAAGATGTTTCTCCGCTGAAGAATGGGGGTGCGATACTGTGATCGCTTCCTGGCAGCGAGATCAGCCTCATGAAGTTCTGAGACTGCTGTCTCGAACACACGTCTCAGATCATTTGCCGAGAGCGATTCATTTGGAGAGAGCGATCGATAAGATTCAATGGAGCGTACTGCAATCTTGGGTGCCATTGGGAAGGACTCAACTTTCTGCACTGTTCGACTCTAGGATGACCTCTATCCATGAACAATACTGTTTAGCCCTCGCTGGCCGGCGATGGTTTCCCTACTTGTTGGGGGGGACAAGATGTAAGGTCTTGTGAAAACGCAGTAACGCCAGTCCTCTCAATATGACAGAGGTGTTCGAAGGACGAATAGATGGTGCGGTAGGTTAGGCTACCGCACGGAAATTCAGGCAACTCTGGAGAGCTCGCAGGGCATACAGGGCATCATCCAATGCTTGGTCTTCCTCGATCGTGTCGGCGCCAGCGGAAAAGAGTTCCCGCGCCCGGGCCACGATTGCTTTCTCGGCATCGGCGATTCGCTCCGCAATCCTCATCGTGTCCGTTTCGAACAGAGCGGCGATGTAAAGCTCTCGCCAGTTCCCTGGCATCGGTTGGGCTGGAGTGATTTGGTTTTTCATAGATACCTCCATGAAAATGTGGCGGATAAATACTGTAGGGATTAGTTACAAAGACAGTAGCCATACTTGCGGGCGAACGCTATACAGTGAATCCCTTATTTAGGGCATCGAGCAAAAGCGATTTCGAACAAAAAGAAGTCCCGGCCGCGCCGGGACTTCCAAGCGGTCAGTAAACATTGCCGTCAGGAAAATTACGAAGCACGACGCTGACGATCGCGTTCCTGGTCGTTTTTGTCCGTTTCATCCTGACCTTGGCCACTTTTCTTCGGCTGGTATTGTCCGGATTGGCCGGTCTGTTGGCCTTGTCCGGATTGACCACTGTGTGTTCCTCGTCCGGATTGGCTGCCCTGCTGATCCTTCTTCTCCATATCGTCTGCCATAAAAAGCTTTCCTCCTGAAAAAGCGCGAGACTTCTCGTGCCTTGGAAATTTGTCGCTATTAAGAGCTTAGTTGCGGCAAGAGATTGCAAAGGTTGGGATGGATTTCATCTGCCCCGATTGCAATCAATCGAGTCCAGGGAAGCTGCAGACTGTCACCAGAGGATCGGCAGTTCCTGCAAATCGCGACAGAATCGCACCGTGGCCTTCCGACCTGCGAAATGGTTGTTTCGTAGGAAGGAAGGCCCTGTCACCGCCGGCTCATAGCACGACAACAATTGCTATGCGAACGCCAGGGTGAAGCAAGTCGAAAAGGAAATACTCGCCATCGATGTAGTCGATGTAGCACTGATCGGTATAGGCCCATCCCACCGGCCATGGATCGGCAATGCTGAACCAGTAACCTCCGTACTGGAAACGCGGCTGGCCTTCGACAATCGTCGGGTGGTTGATAACAAGAGTATGCTGCCGTCCGAAGTGGGCGCGGAATTTGTCGTCGGGAATGTGACCAGCCCCCTGGCCGGATGATTTTGCGGCTGGATTGGACGGTTTAGCGTTTTCCGGATTCCCCGGCTTGCCCTCGTTTCGGGGAGGTTTAACTTCATCTTGTTTTGGAGGCTTTGCTTCGTCTTGTTGTGCGGGCTTCGTTGCTTCCGGGCGAGGTTCTTCCTGAGGAGGTTTGGCGTTATCCTGGTCTTGTGCGTAGATCACCGCACTCATTCCCAGAAGCGAAAGCAGAACTGATGTCCTGACAAATCCGGTGAGCGTCATAGTCGTGTCTCCTTCATGATTTGCGTTAGCCTGATTTAACTACTACCGTTCCTTCCTCGGCCGGCAGTTGGCAACTGATCGGGCTAGATTCCGCTCCCTCGCCGCGTAAGATGGGAGAAGAGTGAAATCAAGAACAGCGCCAGGAAAATGATGAACAGCAGCTTCGCCACCCCCGCAGCCGCGATTGCTACGCCGGTAAAGCCCAAAACTCCGGCGATCAGTGCTACCACGAGGAATACTAGCGTCCAGTAAAGCATGATGCCTCCTTCCGTCTCGTTCTCTGTGCTGAGGAAACAATAGCTTTGAACCAGGCGCCTCCGAATCCCCTTCAATCTGTATTTCGCGATTCCCCGCCCTGTAAAAGCATCACTAAGGATGTTGGGAAGCGAGCAGGTGCCTCTTCTCCCAGCTGAATTGGCACCTGCTCGATGGGGGCGTGTGTCGAGTAGAGCCACAGGTTAATGAGAAGGGAGAGCTGTGCCCATACTGTAAAACTTGTATTTTTCCGGGAATGGTCGCCCGTCTAATTCCTCGGAAACCAGCTCAGTTCGCGCGAAGATTATGCGAGGTTCTGTTACAGGAAATGATGTATAGACCGCCAACACAGACTGCGGGTAGAAAAGAACAGGGGACGCGAAGGTTTTTCACCCCTGAACTGGTCGCTGGGCAGTACATGGTTGTGCAATCGATGGCCAGCGATGGCGCGCCAATTGCAGTATCCAATTTTGCCGCTTCGTCTTTCGGAGGTGTGTTGTGAGACGAGAGACTAGCCTAGCCACGTTGCTTTTCCTGTTAACGACTCTCCCACTGATGTTCGCGCAGGATCCGCAGACTCAACCGAGCCCTGCGCTTCCGGCTGACATTCTCGGGCCTCAATTGATCGCCTGGTCGCAACTTCAGAAACCCCAGCCAGTGCCCCAACCGGTGCCGCCGCCTGATCGGCCCACACAGCAGTCGGACCAACAAACGCCGACCCCTCCGGCTCAGCAGCAGCAGCCAGTGGCGCCAACGTTCATGGGTACGATCACTAAGGACGGCGGCAGGTATGTCTTGAAGGTATCGGATAATACCTTGTATCAACTTGATGACCAGGAGAAAGCGAAGCAATACGAGGGGAAGCAGGTGAAAATCTCTGGCAGCCTCGATGCGGACGGCAAGGTTCTCCACATCATCAGCATCGAGCTTCTCTCCTAGCATGTTCACGACTAGGATGTTGACGAGAGGGCCAGCCAGAGGATCGCTACGGGCAGTCTTTGCGCCTCGATCGCTCTTTTCGACAGGGCCGCGTTTCTGGATCGAGACCATTGCTTTGGTCACCGTCATTGCTTGCGCCCTGGCATTAGTGATTGCAACTCTGGGAGCTGTCGCGGGGGCGGCCGCCGCAGGGGAGCCGGAGTCAGGTCAATCCAGGCCATCATCCGCCGCCCGAACCTACGAGGGCATGATCACAGACACGCACTGTGGCGCCAAACATTCTTCCACGATCGGTTCGACGGCTGCCGACTGTACGGTCAGCTGCGTGCGCGGAGGTGAACAGTTCGTTCTTGTCGACGGCGATACAACTTATTTGCTGGAAGGCGATCTGATAGCGCTGAAGCGGGTAGCCGGACAGCGCGTCAGGATTGTTGGTACGCTGAACGGGCGAAAGATCTCCGTGACATCCGTCGTTACCGCTTAAAAAGTGAACCGTCGCTCCGGCGCGTCGCATTAGAGATCAAGAACCAGAGAAGGCCAAGGGAGGCAAACGAGAAGCCCGCTGTGGGCGGTCACAGCGGGCCTTGTACGGCAGCACAACTACCGGCTGCTCGTGGTGAAAAGGGCTACCGGCTCTCTGACGGCGTGATCTCCACGACGTGGAGAGTGTTGGTGCTTGAGTCCATCGTGGCAACGACCTTCACTTTTTGCCCTTCGAACTGTTTGGCCTTGTCCTGGTCATCCAGTTGATAAGCAGTCTGCTTTGAAGCGTCCTGCAGAACCAGCTTGTCGCCGGACTTCATGATTTTGCCTTCGAAGCTTTGCGTCGACTGCTGACTCTGTGTGTCTACCTGCTGCTGTTGCTGTTGTTGCGCAGCGGCGGCGGGGTTTTGCGCTGACGGCGTCTGGGCCGAGAGATTGAGCCCGAAGCCGGCCAATCCCAGCGTTGCAATGACTGTGAGAATTCGTTTCACTTTTCCTACCTCCAAATGTGAGTTTTGTAGTTCAAAGGTTTGTGCAATCAAACCGTGTTTAGCGACTTGCACACTCGATGCCAAACTTTCGCCGACAACTAACAGCATGTCATCTCAGTCACATCATTTCCGTACAAGAGTAGTTCGCGAGATGCAACTCGTGCAGAAAGTTCCAGGCCGTGTGAAATTTGTGGTCACGTGGTTTTTCTTGAACCCTACAGTGATTCCCGGATGTTCGCCAAATCGACAAGATCTAGGAGCCGGATTTCTGCAAGGCTTCCTGCGCCGTGCGCGCGTCTTGCGGGCTCAAGCCCAGATTCAGCGCGGTTTGCAGGTTGGTGTGGGCTTGTGCAGGCTGACCCGCGGCGAGGTACGTCATGCCGAGATGAAACTGGAAGGCGGCGCTCTGCGGATTTTTCGCGACCGCCGCTTCGAGGGGGATAAGCGCCGAACGGTACAGGCCTTGCTTGTAATAGACCCAGCCCAGAGCGTCGTTGACGTCAGGATCGTCCGGCTGCGATGCCTTGGCCTTCTGCGCCAGTTGCAGCGCCTCGTCGAGCGGTCCGCCTTTGTTGGCGTAGAGCAGCGCCAGATTCATCTGCGCGAGATAGAAGTCAGGGTTAACCTTCAACGCGTCCTGGTAAACCTGCTGCGCGTGGCTCACGTCGCCGACGTAGACATAAACCCGGCCGAGCAGAATGTAGGCTGGCAGGTAGTCGGGAAACCTGCTACGCGCGGCCTCATACTCCTGGATCATTGCATCGGGACGGTTGGTGGCGGCATAGATGTGCGCGAGCGCGAGATATCCGTTCACGTAATAAGGATTCAGCGCCAGAGTCTGCTTGTAGCTGCGCTCGGCGCAGGCCCAGTCCTTCTGCGCGATGCAGAATTCGCCCTTCGCCACCAGCAACTGGTAGGACTTGGGCTGAGCGGCAATCTGGCGATCGACGCGGGCGCTGGCCTGTTTGCCTTTTCCTTGCTTCAACAGAATCTCTGCAAGGCCATTCAAAGCCGGGGCGTAATCGGGTGCGAGGGCAAGAGAATTTTCGTAGGCTTTTTCCGCGTCGGCGTAGTTTCCCTGCAGGCTGAGAACTTTTCCCAGCCGTTCCTGCGCTTCCGGACTGCGCGGGTTCAGGCCGACCGCGATCTCAAAGGCGCGCTGCGCCTGAGCTTGATCTCCGCTCAGAAGATTGGCGCTGCCGGCGAGCACGTGAGCGTCGGCCAGCCAGAAACTGGTTGCGATTACCTGGCTGGCGTAATTCAGCGACAGCCCGGCATTGCCCTGGCGCAGACTGATGTTGCCGAGCCCCAGCACTGCGGGGAGATATCCCGGCTGCACGCGCAGGGCCTCAATGAATGCCTGTTGCGCGGCGGCCGGTTCTTCCTGCTGCAGGTAAACCTGCGCCAGATAGTAGTAGACGGCGGAAGTGTCTGGAGAATCCTTCAGCAGATTCTTGAGTTCGCTCTCGGCGTCGCGGAGGCGGAATGCGCCGAGATCGCTGCGGGCGCGCAGCAGGCGGAAATCTGCATCGTTGCCACCGTGCTGAGCGACTTGCTGGCCGATCCAGTCGTTGGCCTCCTGCCACTTGCCCAGCTGCAGGTAACACTCAGCAACTTTCTTGGCCCCGGCTTGATCGCGCGGGTCTTTTTCCACCAGAGCGCGAAAGCGTTCGAGGGCCGAAGCCGCATCGCCGTTGGCCAGATAGAACTCAGCCACGGCGCGGCGGCCGTCGGGATAATCGGCCGTGTCGGATTCCACTTGGTCGAGCACACGCTTTGAGTCGGGAAGGCGTCCCCGCTCCGCATACAGGCCGGCCAGCGCAACCGGCAGTTCGGCCGCTTTCGGATTCCGCGCCATGCCTTGGCGTAGCGTTTCTTCGGCGCGCTCCGGCGCCTCCTGAGCCTTGTAGAAGTTCGCCAGATTGATGTAGGTCTCGGCGTCGTCGGGGCGAATATCCACCGCGGTCTGAAAACTTTTTTGCGCGGCTCCAAATTCTGAGTCGAGCAACTGAGCGAGGCCGAGGTCTGCATAGGCCTGTACGTCGCGGGGCGCGAGATCGATGGCTTGCTTCAATTCGGCGCTGGCGGCGACGTACTGCATCTGCTGCAGGGCGATTTGCCCAAGCAGGCGGTGTGCCCCGGCGTTCTTGTTGTCGGCCGCGAGCACCGCCTCGGCCTGCTCGTGTGCGTCGGCGTATTGCGTGGCCGACACCTGCAGTGCGCCCAGGCGAAGCCGCGCGTCGAGATTTTTTCCGTCAAGTTCGACGGCGCGCGCGAACGATTTGGTCGCAGCCGTGGGATGCCCCTGCTGCACCTCAAGAATTCCCAGGCGGTAGTACGCCTCCTCGAGATCGGGATCGATCTGAATCGCTTCCTTATATTCGCTTTCGGCTTCGGCAAACTGCTTTTGCTCGAGAGCGTGATTGCCCTTTTCGACATGCTCTTTGGCCCGAGCGGAACTGCGGCAAGCGGAGAACGTAGCAACCAGCGCTAGCGCGAGGGCAAGCGATGCCGTGGCACATGCGGAGGCAGGAAGTTTTTTTGGCGGCGGAGTCATTAATAATTATTATTTCTTCGTGCTGGAGTCTTTTTGCCGGAGTCGAACGTTAGGGTTTCGATTTCGTAACCGAGACTCTGGCGCAACCGCCGTTCCACCCGCCGACAACGCGACACCCTGCTTTTACCACAGTATTTATGCGTACTGCAGAATCTTTGATGCCTCAGCCGAGCCGCGAGACCCAGCACGCAAACAGACATTTTGTGCAAAGCGGTCGCTCATTGTGGAAAGGGCAGCGCGAAAGCATGCAAGAACTTTCATCTTGACAACAAATTCTACTCCGCTATGATGCGTTCGCTTCCTCTGGCCAACTGGGTCCGTAACGATTCGGGCCTGTGTGTGTTGAGAACTGCCCTCGGGGTTCGATCTGAATTGATGTTTCACTTGGAGTCTCCCATGCGCCCAACGTCGTCTCTAGCAGTTAAGTGGATGAGTGTGCTCTCCGTCGTCCTGGCCATTTTTGCCCTTGCCAACCTCGCCTCCGCACAATCTGGGACCAGTTCAAAGAAGAAGCTTTCGGGCTTGGCGCAGCAGCAGTCGCCGGTTACGACGACGGCCAAGCCGGCCCTCAAAGTTCACCCAGAGGTGACGACCGACACATGGACGGGCGGCGGCGGCTCCGGCGATACGGACTGGGGCGACGCCAGCAACTGGAGTGGCGGCGCCATCGTCAGCGGCGACAACATCGCGATTAGCCTCGGCACCGCCGCCACGACCGTCGGCGCCAACGAGAGCTTCACCATTGGCACACTCAGCCTGGCTAACACGGGTGACTCGGTGACCATGGCGAACAACACCACATTGATAGTCGGCGGCAACATCAGCAATGCCGGCACCATTACCGTCAACGCCGCCGGCAATACCACGGGTCTGAATCTCTCGACCTCATTGACCTTGAGCGGCGGCGGGACCATCGATCTGACCACCACCAACGACCAATACAGCGGATACCTTTACGGCACGAGCGGCTCGGTCCTTACCACTTCATCGAACATCGCGGGCGCGGGCGTAGTGGGCGATGGGGATTTGAACTTCGTCAACTCGGGCACCATCAATGCCAACATCAGCGGCCAGACCCTCACGGTCAATCCCGACACTTGTACCGGTTGCACGAATACCAATACGGGCACGCTCGAAGCTACGGGCGGCGGAACCCTTACTCTCGCGAACGGAACCTGGACCCAGACCGGAGCCGGGAAAATTACGGCAGGGACAGGTTCCACTGTGTTTCTGACTGACGATGTAAGCATCACGGGCGGGACCCTGTCGACCTCCGGGAGCGGCGTGATTTATAACGCGGCCAACACTAATGTATTCCTGACCAACGTCACCAACACCGGCAACTACACGCTGCAGAACAACACCGCAACGGAAATCAACGGGACCCTGACCAACACCGGCACCATCACGCTGGACGCAGCAGGCAACACTACGGAACTCTACTTGACCGGAAACACCACTTTGTCGGGCAGCGGCACGGTGGTAATGACCAGCACGAACAATGAATGGACGGCCTATTTTAACGGGGCTGGGGGCAGCGTGCTGACGAACGAGTCGACCATCACCGGCTGGGGCACGATCGGTAACGGCGCCTTGGGAATCGTCAATGCTTCCAATGGCGTCATCAACTCGAACATAAGCGGCGGCAACATTCTGGTGAATCCGGATGTGAGTCTCACCTCCAGCAACGCCGGCCTCATGGAAGCGACGAACGGCGGCACCTTGACGCTGAGCAACGGTACATGGACCAATACCGGGACCATCCAGGCGGCGGCCGGTTCTTCCGTCGTCTTGCAAAGTAACGTGAGCATTACCGGGGGAACGCTGGAATCGACTGGCAGCGGCGTTGTCATCGGCGCAGCCAACAACGATGTGTTCCTGACGGGCCTTACTCTGGCTGGCACCTACGACCTGCAAAACAACAGCGCCACTGAGATCAACGGAACGATCACCAATAATGGCGTCATCAACCTTCAGAGTACCGGCAACCTCACCGAGCTTTATGTGACCACCGCGGGTACGGGCACCGCGACGTTGGCCGGTTCAGGGTCCATCGTATTGGGCACGGGTAGTGACAACGCGCTCAATGGCGCGGGAGGGACATCCCTCATCATCGATCAAAACGTTTCGGGAGTGGGCAACATCGGCGAAGGCAATCTGACACTGACCAACAACTCCACCATCAATGCCAACATCAGTCCGACCGTGTCGACCGCACCGCTTTACATTCAGGCGGGCGCCGGTGGCATGGCCAACAATGCAACGTTGGAGGCGACGAACGGCGGCAATCTGACTCTGTACGGCGGCACAATCACCAACGCAAGCGGCGGGATCATCGAAGCGGTGGGCAGCGACAGCAGCGGCAATGCCTCCACCGTAGTGCTCACTGCCAACACGACAGTTTCGGGCGGAACGCTCACCACGACGGGTGCCGGAGTCATCGAGGTAGCCGCCAACAATATCGCAAATCTCACCAACCTCACCAATACCGGAACGTTGAACGTGCTCAACAACGCCCAGATCGATGCGACTGGCACCATTACCAACAACGGCACCATCACACTGGAGGCTGCTGGCAACCAGACATACTTCTACGCCGCGACCCCGACTGTATTGACGGGTACGGGTACGCTGGTCCTAAGCAGCAGCAATGACCAGTACACCGGCAATGTTGACGGTCCAGGCGGACTTACCAACGACGAAACCATCACCGGTGCGGGCCTGATTGATAGCGGTACATTCACCAACAATGGGACGATCAACGCCAACGTCAGCGGCCAGACTCTGCTGTTGCAATCGTTGACGGCCGGCGTCAACACCAAGACGATGGAAGCCTCGGGCGGCGGCACGATGGAGTTCAACGGCTCCAGTTGGAACAACGCCGGAGGCACGATCACGGCCCAGACCGGCTCTGCGGTCGACTTGACCGGCGGCACCAGCATTACCGGCGGCACGCTGACTTCGGCAGGGACGGGACAGGTTTATGTCGCTGCCAACAATACTGTCTATCTCACCGGCCTGACCACCGGCGGCGCATTGAACGTGCAGAATAATGGCGAGATCTCTGCCTCCGGTACGATTACCAACAACGGCACCATCACGCTGCAGGCGGCGGGCAACCAGACGTACCTCTATGCCGGGGCTGCGACCACGCTGACGGGTACGGGCACACTGGTGATGAGCAGCACCAACAACCAGTACACCGCCAATCTTGACGGTGCAAACGGATTTACCAACGACGAAACCATCACCGGTGCGGGCACGATCGATAGTGGCGTATTCGTCAACAATGGCACGATCAACGCGAACACCAGTGGCCAGACTCTGACGCTGCAGTCGTTTACCACCGCCACGAACACCAAGACAATGGAAGCCTCGGGCGGCGGCACGCTGGAGTTGAACGGCTCCACCTGGACCAACACGAACGCAACCATCGAAGCCGAAACCGGTTCCACGGTTAATCTGACCAACAGCGCCACGATCAACGGCGGGACGCTGACGACATCGGGCACGGGCGTGATCAATGTCCTCGCCAACAACTATGTCTATCTCAGCGGTGTGACCAATAGCGGGACGCTCAACGTCCAAAACAACACTCAGCTGAGTTTGACCGGCGCCATTACCAACACCGGGACCGTCACCCTCCAGGCAACTGGCAACGCAACCTACTTGATCATCAACGGCGCGGTCACCTTGAACGGATCGGGAACCATTGACATGACCAGCCTCAATGGGCAGTACACGAATCAGATCTATGGCGTGGGGACAGGTCCGGTCCTCGTCAGCCATAACACGATTGAGGGAGCGGGGAATCTCGGGTCGGGCAATATGGGATTCACCAACGACGGCACAGTTGACGCCAACATCTCTGGTCAAACCATTGCTATCAACGTGAACAGCTCCGGCTTCACCAACTACAACGGAACGACCACGACGCTGACCGGCGGCACCTACATCGCCAACGGCGGCAATATCACTTTTGCCGCGGGCAATACCACCGGGATTACTACTTTGGCAGCCAGCGTAACTGAAGAAGGCGGCGGGCAGATTCTCAACACAAGCAACGGCAACGCCAACGCGCTGGCTAACCTGACCAGCATCACATCGGCGGGCAGCTTAACCACCGACGTGAACTTCACCGACGCCGGAGCCTTCAGCAACGCCGGATCGCTGACCATTCTTGGCGGAACGACGTTCCAGGTGGGATCGCTGACCCAGATCAGCGGCGGCTCGCTCACCGCCGGAACCTACGTGCTGGATTCGAATCTCGACATCACTGGCGCCGCGCAGACCATCACGACCAATGCGGCGAATCTTACCCTGGCGGGCGGCACGATTGAGAACACGTCGAACAGCACCAACGCTCTTGCTGGTCTCGCTGCCAATACCGGCAAGCTGACGATTGCCGGCGACACGGCGTTTACCACGACCGCAGCCAGCTTCAGCAACACGGGCACGCTGACAGTGGGTGCGGGCAGCACATTTATCGCGCCCACTCTCACGCAGATCAGCGGAAAGACGCTCTCGGGCGGAACGTTTGTCCTGGGCGGCAACATTGATCTGAGCAACTCCGGCATCAGCATCACCACCAACGGCTCGACGCTGACGCTGGAAGGTGGCACCATCAATTCCGACGGCGTGAATGCTCTGACCAACCTCGCCACTAACTCCAAGAGCCTCACGCTGGCGGGTGACGCGAACTTCACCACCGGAGCTTCGGTCAACTTCTCGAACACCGGGACGCTGACGGTCGACAGCGGCAGCACCTTCACCGTGGCTCACACCCTGGCCCAGTACAAGAGCACGACCAACACCCTTTCGGGCGGAACGTTTGTGGTGGGCGGCACGCTGGCGCTGGCGGCAGGCGCGAACGGCATTGAGACCGATTCCTCCAACCTCACCCTCGACGGTACCGGCACGATCAAGAACACCACCAGCGGCGCCAATGCGAACGCCCTGGTGAACCTGAACACGATCGGCAGCACGGGCAGCTTCACGCTGGCCAGCGGCGCTAACTTCACCACAGCCGGTAACCTCACCAACTCCGGCAAGCTGACAGTCGACAGCGGAAGCACTCTCACCGTTACCGGAACCCTAAGCAACCTGAGCGGCGGCACTCTGACCGGCGGAACTTACACCGTCGGCGGAACCTTGCAGCTCGCCAGTGCCAACGGCGGCATCACCACCAACGCCGCCACCCTGACGCTGACCGGAACCACGGCGAAGATCATGGACGGCACGAGCAACGCGCTATCCACACTGGCTAACAACTCTGGTTCGTTGACCTTGTCGGCGGCGGCCAAGCTGACGACCGCACCCAGCACCTTCACCAACTCGGGCACAGTGGACGTGACCAAGGGTACGACACTAACCGTGGGCGGCACGGGCCACAGCTATAGCCAGACCGCGGGCACCACCACGGTGGACGGAACGCTTTCTGCCGGCGCCAAGGGAACAGTTTCTCTCACCGGAGGAACGATTCAGGGCGCGGGCACGGTGGTGGGCAACACCACCAACACCAGCGGCACGTTCAGCGCGGGCGATGCGGGCAAGGCGGGACTGCTGACGATCACCGGCACGTACACGCAGCTGTCGAGCGGCACGTTGAACGTCAATGTCGGCGGCACCACCCTGAGCACGCAGTACAGCCAGTTGAAGATCTCGGGCACAGCCAGCCTGGGCGGGACGCTGGCAGTGACGCTGATCAACAGCTTCACCCCGGCGATCGGCAACACCTTCACCATCCTTACGGCGAAAAGCGTAGCGGGCACGTTCACCAATACGACGATCGCTATCAACTCCAGCGAGCAGTTCGACATTACGTACACCTCGACGGGCGTGGTGCTGACCGTGGTTTCGACCCCGGCCTCGCACTCGAACCCGCCGGCGCAGTCGGCGCTGGAAGTGACGGCAGCCGATCCGAAGCACTCGGTGGGGTCGCCGAGCAAGAACACGACGATAAGCGCGAAGAATACCCTGCGTCATGCCCTCACCGGAATCGGCAAACGGGTGGACGTGGCGAGCCTTGGGCACGGATTGGCTCCTGTGTCTGGCGCGATCTATGCCACGCCGAGGATATGGGAGCACGTTCCGGTCGCGCCCTCATGGGATCACATGAAGGCTGTGACGGTCGTACAGCGCGCGGAGAATCTGGGTGGAGCGAGCTCCGATCTGGCACATCACGTTGACCTCTGGACGGGCACAAGCCACGCGGTTGCGCCGATACAGTCGCCGGTGATCGGACGGTCGGGCCTCAACAACACGCGCCGCATTCCGGTGCACACGCTGCCCACTGCGCTACCGATAATCCGGTGATAAGATACGGTGCGATGGTCACCATCATTGCTTGGAGGAGCCCGTTTTGAAGAAGATTATCGCGTCGAGCTTTGTGTTTGCCTTTGTGCTGGCGGTTTTGCTTTCAACGAGTGCTTGCGAACAGCAGCAGCAGCGCAAGGGGGCGGAAATCACCACCCCGTACGCCGCGGTGCTGTTGGACAATAACCAGGTCTACTTTGGAAAGCTGGCGAACGCCGACTCCCAGTTTCCTGTGCTCACCGATGTGTACTACATCCAAAGCCAGGTGAATCAGGAGACCAAAGCGGTCAAGAGCGTCCTGGTGCGGCGCGGCAACGAGGTACACGGGCCGGATCGGATGTTCCTGAACGAGCGGCACATCATTCTGATCGAACCCGTCGGTCCCGACTCACAGGTCGCAAAGCTCATCGCCGACGACAAGAACGGCAAGCACTAAAAGCAACTCGCGCGAGGAACCGGTTTGCCGACAAATCGGGAGCGAGGGGTTTCAGCCTACAATATCCCCGCCTCTTTTCGTGGGCAGTCTCAATTACGTTCCGGTTTTCAATTCCAGATAATTCACCGCACGCTTTTAACCTTTGATGTTAAGAGCGAATGGCGTTGCCACCGGGACAACTCAGCGGTCGGTTGGCTCTACGAAGCGCCGATTGTCGGTAAGCTTAGAGTGTGCCCTTAAATTGCCGGTTACCTTCACGGAGAAATTCTTGTGGGCCGGTACCCCGTCCACTCCGTCCACGGTGAGGCGGATCGTGAACTCCCCTGCGCTGGTGTAGGCATGAGATACCTTCGGGCTGTCAGTGCTCGTGCCGTCGCCGAGGTCCCAGTGATAAGCGACCGCGGGCACACCGCCAGCTGCGGCCTGTGCCGGGAACGCCGAAAGCGAGACCGCCGAAAAAATGATCGTCTCACCGGCGTTTGCCGCTGGGGGCACCTGTGCGGTCACGGTTGGGGCAGCCGCGGCAAAGCTGTTGTCGATCAGCTTGATCACCCTGACTGACTCGGCGGGCTGGTTCTCCAACCGCACTGCGCCACCCTCGAGCGTGACCGTCACTTTCCCATTCAGCACATCCGTTGCCGCAAACGTGTGGCCGGCCGGCAGGCCGAGGTCCGCCAGCCTTAGCGTGTGCGAGCGCACCTTGTTCGTCCAATTGAAGACCGTCAGTATGGCCTGTCGTTGATCTTCGCGGAGCAAGAAAATACTGGGTTGTTCATCCTCCGGCTCATAGGTCATCAGGTCTAGCGGCGTGGAAGCCCGGCCGATTTTCGACATATTCAGCAGGTCCCGGTTTTCAACCAGTGCCAGCCGATCCTTCTCGGAGCCGAGGATCAGCATGTCATCGCCAATCTCATACATGCCGCCGGATATTGCGGAGAGCGCGATCGAAGCCTCGGCCGCACCCAGCGAGATCGAAGAGTGTTCATGGGCACGCTCCATGAGATGGGTTGCGGTGACGTTGAAGGCGTCCGGATCATTGACGAAGAAATTACGGTGCATATAGAAGCGCGCGGCAATGCCGGAGGCGGCATTTTTGGTCCTCCCAAAACTGTGGCCCGTATCCGCGGAGATCCGGCCCGTATCTACCAGACCCACTGGGTTGAGCATGGGACTTCCGTCTTTATCGAGGATCACCTCATCGCCCACGGCATCGCGGATTGCCTGGAGGCCAATGCGTTGCGCTTCGAGGGCTGTGGTGTTGGGGCGGTAGTGGTAACCCTCGATCGCGGTGGTATCCATGAAGTCGAGCTTGATGAAGCGAACTCCCCATTCGCGGACGAGTTTCCGGTAAGTGTCCCGCATATACTCCTGCGCTCCGGGATGGGTTGTGTCCAGCGCGTAAAGCGTATCCGTCTTCTGATCCCAGACATCGCCAATGGGGATCGGATCTCCCTTGGCATTGTGCACCAGCCATTCTTTGTGGTGCTCATAGACCCAGGCCCGGGTTGTTACCTCAAACGGCGCAGTCCATATGCCGAATGTCAGGCCCTCTCCGGTCAGGTGATGCCCGACGAACCGCATACCATCCGGGAATTGTGTTGCATTCGGAGTGGCAAATTCGCCCCGAGCATACTGATACCCTTCATCAATTTGGAAATACTTATACCCTAATGACTTCAGGTGTTCGGCTTGCCAGTCGCCGTTGGAGAGAACTTCACCTTCGTTGATCGCGCCATAGTAAACGGTCCAGCTCCACCAACCGATAGGAGTCTCACTCGAGACGCGCGCATGGTGCAGACGACGAACCGCATCACCGTAGGCCAGCAGTTGATCGTGATAATCCCGTCCGGCCTCAAACATCAATCGCTCTGAGGCCATATCTTCACCGGTCTTAAGAGGAAGGCTCAATTCGACCTGATCGTCTGCGGGAGCATCCTTCAGATCGAAATCCTTCTGGATTTCTGTGGTTCCAGTGGATTCGACTGTATAGGACGCTACTTTGGTCTTCGCTCCCGCACCCTCAGCTTGCAGATGCATCACGGTTAGAAATCGGTCTGAGGTGAGAGCACCGAGAAATAAACTCTGCTTGCTCTCCCGGTTGTAGATGAGTTGGCTCCCCGCACCGCGATGCATCCCGCCGGGCGCTTGCCCGAAGTCGTAGAGAGCAAGATCCGGCCAATCTTCGCTGAAACTGTCGGAGAGCACCCGGTCAGCCGCTTGCCCACCACCCAGATTGAGGATTGCCTCACCTACGGCCTCCACACTCCGAATGGCTTGCACAGTTACTTCCTTTCCCGTGCTGTTTCGCACCTTTACCTGAATGGTGCCGTACGCGCGCTGTTTGTAGAGCTGTAGCACGTAGACCAGATCGGGTTTGCCGTCCAGTCCGCTGCAAGTGACTGTCACCTCCCGGCCGGCGCCGAGATCATCTTCGAAGGCAGACTCCGAAGCCTGGTGCCGCGGGTAATCGCTCGAGCGAAGCCACTGGTGGTCAACCTGTGCTGCCACACCGGACTTGAGCACGGGCTGACCATCATGCAAGAACAGTTGGTACGATCCCTCCTGCGCGTTGACCGTCACCGACAGCTCGTCGTTCATCAGTTGCTGGGCCGCGCAAGGCAGCGCGACCATAAGCATGCAAGCGGTAACGGCTAGTCCAACTCTAAAAACCTGTCTGCGAGCTCTTTTCGGCAAGGCAGCAATCTCCTACGCGTGCGTGATCGTCACCGCATACTACTTCATTGGGTCAAACTCAGTGAAGCGAATACTCAGCTCAAGAAGGTCAGAGCCTCAACTCGGAAGCAGCAACGCAAGAAAAATGGGCGGTCGCAGAACGCCCGCCCAATCTCCTTACTCGACCACCTCGATCCACTCTACTTCTTTATCTTTTCCTTCTGAGCTGCCATTTCTACACTGCCAGTTCTTGCCGGACCGCCACGGTCTACCAGCTTGGCATAGTCCTCCGCCTTGAAGGGATACTCCCGAGCTGACTCTTGCCCGGTCGTGCTCAGGGTGATGTCTACTCGGCGGTTGTAGGCCAATACGATTGTCTGTATTTTCCACAGGGCCTTTTGCTGGTCTTCCGCGCTCAGGCTGGTATCCTGCTCCACCTGCTGCTTCACTTGATCGACAGTCAGGTTTTGCTCCTTGCCAAAGGCCTTGGTCTCAAGGTTGGCTTCGGGAATCCCCTGCTCCACCAGGAACCGCTTGGCCAACTCCGCACGCCTTTCGGAGAGAGGCTGGTTGTAAGCCTCCGTCCCACGCTTATCGGCGTGTCCGGAAAGAGTCAGGCGAGCATCCGGCTTGACCGCAAGAAGTTGCTTGAAGGCGTCAGCCATCGACTTGAGGGTTTCCTTTTCGCTGGGAAGGAGAGCGGCTTCTGTCTTAACCGATCGCGGTCGATCGGTGGGGAAGTAGACGCTGCGCATCGCGAGTTTGACCTCGGGCTCTGGCTCGATCGAGCCCATAATGTGCAGAGTCGCGGTTTTTGTTGCAGTTCCGCCGCAACCGTTGCTGGCGTTGAGCGTGTACGTAACAGTTTCGTCGACGGTGCCGGGGTCGGTCTTCTTGGGAGTGATCTGCAAACTGTGGTTGCCGTTGGCAGCGACCGCACCCAATGAATCAATCGAAACTGTCGAAGCGTTTGTGGCCGTCCAGTTCAACGCCGTGCTGTCGTCAACGACGACCTTGTCGCCGATCCGCTTGTAGTGGACCTCCGCCGGCGCAAGCTCCAGATTTGCCTGGACGGCATTGTTTACATTGACGGTGGCGCTGGACGTGACAGTGCCGCCTGGTCCGTTAGCGGTCAGGTTATAGGTGGTGGTTTGTGTGGGCTGAATGGATTGCTGACCCGAACTTGCGACCGGCCCAACCGGAGTAATCTCAACGCGAGGCGCATCTGACGAAGTCCAGTTGATCTGTGAAGCATCTCCGCAGTTGAGTTGCGCCGTGGTCACCGATAATTGAGCGGTGGGCTTGACAACGGCAACGGTCGCACTGGCCGTGCCTACGGTGAAACGCGGTATGGCGCTGAGCTTCTCTCCACGGGACCAGGCAACAGTCTTGCGAACGCCTTTCGGGATGTCGACAACGACACGCTGGTTAGCGGGAACCTCGACTGGGCCCGACCAAACCTCCTTGTCACCCGACAAGACCGAAACCTGGTAGGTGCCGGGTGGAACCACGAGTTCTTGTTTCCACACCCAGTCGTTATTGAATTCGTCTCCGTGCCCAACGAAGAAGTCTGGCGTTTTCCCGTTCAGCAGAATCGCATCCCGGTCAGCTCCCTCAATCGTCATGGCGCCGAAGGGCCCCGAAACCGTTCCTGTGACCGGTGTCAAAGTGACATCGAGATTGGTAGCTTTGCCTGCGGTAATGGTGACCGTTTGGCTTGACGGAGCGTAACCGTAGTTGACCAGTTCAATCTTGTGGTCACCCGCGCTGAGGCTCAGGGAGTGGTGTTTACTGGCTTCGCTGATCGCGTGACCGTCCAGGAAGATGTAGGCTTGCTTGGGAGTGACGTGGAGGACGAGTTTGCCGTCCTGGGCAAAACTTGAGCTTCCGCCGGCCAACATGAGTAGAGCGACGGAGAGAAAGAAACGGGATAGCAGGGTCTGTAGCTTCATAGCGATCTCCTTGATACCGGGACCTAGCTTCGGGCGCGATACGACCGAGAGGAGCTGATCCGGCCCCCCTCAACGGCGGCGTCCATGCTGGCGGGTTTACTGTGTCGCCGGTTGATCCCGGGCTACTTTCGCGACGTCAGGTAGTATAACGCCAAGACCGCATTCAAAGGGGCATTTGTGAGCGCACTCAGCGCCATCGACCTTTCGCCTGCACGCTCCCCAAGTGAGACCTGGAATGTAAAGCGAGGTTGCAAATTCTTGCGCAGGTTCGCCACGAAATTGTCAACGAACGGGGACTTCTTCTTGCGATGGTTCTTGGCTGCGTCCGCAGCGCTGTCCTGCGGCCGCCAGGCGACAAAGGTGTACACTGCTGCCGATCTTCTAAAGACGGCGAAAGGCGATCAAACATGTCCGCACTCATTGCGGGGAATCCGCACTTGGACAGACTTGGCCATCGCGCTGACCGCTCTGGTCCTGGGAGGAACCGATCGATGAAACGTACCTTGCTCGTGTCTCTGGCATTTTGGATGCTCGTGATGGTCGTATCTGCGCAGAATCCCACCTCCGAAACACCGCATAAAGCTCCGCCAACCATCGAGCAGAAAACCAGCGGCATGCAGAAGATGCCCGGCTTCTTTACATCCTTCTGGGACGGGCGCGAGGGAAAGCTCTGGCTGCAGATCGACAAGTGGAACACGCCATTCCTTTATTACGAAACGCTGCCCAACGGCGTGGGTTCGAATGACGTTGGTCTCGATCGCGGCCAGCCTGGCAAGATGCATGTCGTCCATTTCGAACGCAGCGGTTTGCGAATTCTGCTGGTCGCTGAAAATGAAGAGTACCGCGCGGTCACGGATGATACGGACCAACAACAGGCGGTGCAACAGGCGTTTGCCCAATCCGTTCTGTGGGGCTTCGAAGCAGCTGCCGAAGATGGGGAAGCAGTACTGGTTGACGCTACACCATTCTTCCTGAGCGATGTGCATGAGGTCGCGGCGAGGCTTGCCTCGCTGCAGCAGGGCAACTACCATGTCGATGCGTCGCGCTCTGCTATCTACCTTCCCCGCACCAAGAATTTTCCGGAAAACACTGACGTGGAATCCACGTTAACTCTTGTCGGAGAGAATCCCGGCCATTGGGTCGAAACCGTCACTCCCGATCCTCGCGCCGTCACCGTGCACGAACACTTTTCTTTTATTCAGGCGCCTCCTGACGGATTTCACGAGCGGGCTTACGATCCTCGTTGCAGCTTCTTCGGCATCAGCTACATGGATTTTGCCACGCCGGTCGACCAGTCGATCGTCAAGCGTTACATTGCACATTACCGTATCGCCAAGAAAGACCCGGCGGCTGCGATGAGCGAGCCGGTGAAACCGATCGTCTACTACGTGGATCGCGCCATTCCAGAACCGATACGCTCGGCCGTCCTTGAAGGCGTTGGTTGGTGGAACCAGGCTTTCACCGCGGCCGGATACAAGGACGCATTTCAGGTGAAGCTGCTTCCGGAAGGCGTCGACGCTATGGACGTCCGCTACAACGTCGTCGAATGGATTCCTCGCTCGACGCGGGGCTGGGCGTACGGCAGCGCCATTTCAGATCCGCGCACCGGGGAGATCATTAATGGCCATGTGAATTTCGATGCATTGAGGATCCGCCAGGTATTTCTGATCGCGCAAGGGCTGCTCGATCCTTTCGGCAAAGACCCCGCTGCATTGAAAAAAGCCAACGAAATGGCGCTGGCCCGCATTCGACAACTGGCCGCCCATGAAACCGGCCACACACTCGGCCTGATGCACAATTATGCCGCCAGCATTGTGAATCGCAGCTCGGTCATGGACTATCCGCCGCCGACCGTAACGGTCGGCGCGGACGGCCTGCCTGATGTCTCTGACGCCTATGCGGTTGGCATCGGGGAGTGGGACAAAGTTTCCATCACTTACGGCTACAGCGACTTGTCTCAAACCAACAACGAGACTCAGGCGCTCGACAAGATTCTCGATGACGCGTTCTCCAGAGGGCTTTTGTACCTTACGGACCAGGACGCGCGCCCGCTTGGGTCCTCGAGCCCTATCGCGCACCTTTGGGATACCGGCAGCAACGATCTCGACGGCCTGAAGCGCGTGCTGGCGGTGCGCGCCGCGGCTTTGAAAAACCTTTCGGAGAGTGCGATTCCAGAACACACCCCGATGGCTACGCTCGAAGATGTGCTGGTTCCGATGTATCTTTACCATCGCTATCAAGTGGCCGCTGTGGCGAAGTCGATTGGCGGGCTCGACTACTCCTTCAATCTTCGCGGCATCAAAGATAGGACCCCCGCGATTGTGCCTGCCGCCCGGCAGCGAGAATCGATTCGAGCCGTTCTCGACACGCTCTCGCCGCAACTGCTCGCCTTGCCGGAGCCTCTGCTGAAGATGATTCCGCCACGCCCGCCGGAATATCCCACAGGCCGCGAGAATTTTTCGCGGCGCACTTCGCCCGCATTCGACGCGCTCGCTCCCGCAGAAGCGGCGGCGGAAATCGTCGCGAACCTGCTCCTCCAGCCGGAACGCGCCCAACGCATGATCGAGTATCACGCGCTCGATGCGGGCAACCCCAGTTTTGAGGAACTAGTGGCCGACCTGCTTGCCGCCACATGGAAGGCACAGGCCTCATCCGGTTATAACGGCGCGATTCAGCGTACCGTGAACTCGGTTGTCTTGAATCACCTCATGGCGCTGGCAGGCGACGAGCGCGCCTCCGCACAAGTGCGTGGCGTTGCCTCGCTTGAGCTCGACGAATTGAAGAAATGGATCGCCACGCAAGCGCCACCGGCGAAAGACTATGTCGTGCGCGCCCAACTCTTCTTTGCCAAGAGCCAAATCGACCGCTTTCAGAGGAATCCAGCGGAGGTTCGCACGCCGACGCCGGCTCCACCCCCGGACGGCGATCCGATCGGCATTGACGACTGGCAGTGAGACCCTTTTCAGAACACCTAAGCAGGGAGACGTTTCCTACACATGCTCAATGGACTGCGAGTTATTTTCGTCAAGCAGACGTGCCGCGGGATCGGATTGATGACGACAGTAGCTGTGGTCTTCAGCTTGTCCGGATTGTTGCACGCTCAGGCGCTGCCGAAGGCTCCTGGTGCGGAAGTGTTTTCTTTAACCCCAACCTCTGGATATTTTTCGGAGCCGGCGATTGCGGTTGATCCGAACAATCCGGAGCGCGTGGTCGCGGTGTTTCAAGACAATGCCCACGCGTCCTACTCCGAGGACGCAGGACACACCTGGCACGCGGCGGAAGGCGTGGCGCCGCCGAACTACCGTGTCTCCGGCGATGTATCCACTGCCTACGACGCCCAGGGGCATGCCTTCATCTGCTACATTGCATTCGACAAGCTGGGCACGTTCAACTACTGGGGACATAACGCATCGCGAAACGGTATTTTTGTGCGCCGTTCGCTAGACGGCGGAAAGACTTGGGAGGCGAACCACGTAGCGGTCAGCGAGCTAGCGACTGAGCCCGGAATTCCGTTTGAAGACAAACCGTACATCGTTTCGGACACAACGAAAAGCCGCTATTCCGGAAATCTCTACGTCGGCTGGACAAGATGGACCCTGACCAACTCGGAGCTAATGTTTACGCGCTCTACTGACGACGGCAAGACGTGGTCGAAGCCGCTCGAAATCGACAGCCAGCCGGGGCTACCACGCGACGACAACGGTGCGGCAGAGGGCTTTGCGGGCGCGGTTGGCCCGGACGGCACGCTGTACGCCATTTGGAGCCAGGGCAACGAAATCCTTCTTGCGACTTCGCGCGACGGTGGAGTGACATTCTCGCGGGCTCGCACGATTATCCACACGGCACCGATGATGTTCGCCGTGCAGACGCTCGAAAGGGCCAATGGTTTTCCGCAGGTTGCAATCGATCCGCGGAGCCGACGGCTCTACGTGACCTGGAGCGATTACCGTAACGGCGACCTCGATATTTTCTGTTCGACCTCCGACGATGGAGGAAAGAAATGGAACGAACCCGTACGAGTGAATAACGATCCTGTTCATGACGGTGCGGACCAGTTTTTTCAATGGCTCGCGGTCGACACAACCGATGGAACAGCCAACGTTATTTTTTATGACCGGCGTGGAGATCCGCAGAATCGAACTCAAACCGTTACGTTGGCACGCTCCACAGATGGCGGACGCAGCTTCCAAAATTACGCCTGGACTGCGGAGGCGTTCGAAGCGAGCGGGGTTTTCTTTGGCGACTACACCGGAATTGCCGCATCCGGCGGGCGAGTCTATGGGGTTTGGACAGAGAAGCCGGCCGCCGTCGCAGAAACAGCAAGCGACGCGGCCAAGAAGCCCGACGAAGTGAAGAAGCCCGATGAAGCAAAGCCCAACGAGGCGAAGCCCAAGCCGTACGGCACGGTGGTGAAAGTTGGGGTCGCGGATTTCAGGACAGCCGTAATAACTGGAACTTCGCCGTAGCGCGCGTCACTTTGCTTTTTGCTCCGCGATCCATTTATCGGTGCGGGCCTCGAGGAGATCAAGAGGCAGCGTTCCGCCGTCGAGCATCTCGTCGTGGAATTTGCGGATGTCAAACTTGGGCCCCAGTTCCTTCTTGGCGCGTTCGCGGAGTTCCCGGAATTTGAGCTGGCCGAGCTTGTAACTAAGGGCTTGCGCAGGCCACGCGATGTAGCGGTCAGTCTCGGATTGAATGGTGGGCTCGTCGACCGCGCCGGATTTCCGCATGAAGTCCACGACCTGGTCGCGGGTCCATCCTTTCGAGTGGATTCCGGTGTCGACGACGAGACGAACAGCTCGGAATAGCTCCGAGGAAAGACGCCCGTAGTCGGAGACGGGATCCTGGTAGAAGCCGACCTCTTTGCCGAGTTGCTCCGCGTACAGCGCCCAGCCTTCGACGTAGGCGTTAAAGCCGAGACCATGCAGGCGAAACTTCGGCATTCCAGTGAGTTGCTGCTGCACCGATAGCTGCATGTGATGTCCGGGGACGCCTTCGTGGTAGGCGACCGCTTCGTCGTCGATCATCGAACGGTCGGCAAAGTTGGAAGTGGCTACAACGACGCGGCCGGGGCGTTTGCCATCGGGCGTGCCGGTAACGTAGTGGGTGGCAGCGGCGGCCTGGAATGCGGGTATGGCTTCGACCGTAACCGGCGATTTCGGAAGCAAGGTGAAGAGCTCCGGAAGTTTCGGCTCCATCTGTGCGATGTATCGGCGGAAGTCGTCGAGGATCTGGTCGGCCGACGTAGGAATGTATTTGGGATTGGTTTTGATCGATGCCCGGAAGGAAGCAAGGTCGGCGAAGCCTTCTTTCTTGGCGATCGCCATCATCTCGGCCTGAATGCGGTCGATCTCGCGGAGGCCGAGTTGATGGATCTCATCCGCCGTCATGTGCGTGGTGGTGCGGCCGTAGATGTCGTTCTCGTAACGCTTCTGGCCGTCTGGCAGGGAAGTGATCGCGAGCGCGGTTCGGCCTTCCGGAGCGTATTCCGTGCGCAGGAATGCAGCGAAGGTTTTGTAAGCAGGGAAGACGTCGGTGTTGACGGCGTCGGTGATCTGCCGCGTCAGACGCTTCTGATCATCCGCGGAGATATCCGCTGGATACTTCTTGGTCGGGATCACAAAAGGATCAGCGTCGATAATGCCCTGGCACTGCACGGGTAGCTTCTCGATCAGGAATCGGACGGGCATGAGTTTGTCTTTCATGCCGGCGCGAAGCACTTCGGTGGTCTGGGTGAGGACGCGAGGAATCTGGTGCAGACGGGCGATGTAGTCCTCGTAATGCTTGACCGAGTCGAAGGGCATGGAGAGCGGCATGTCCGCGAGGCTGGTATGGATGCCATTTTGCTGATTGATCGGCATCTCGTATTCTTTTAGGTCGAAGTCGGTGATGCGCTGCTGCAGCACGCGAACCAGCAGGTCGTGGGAGAGCTGGTCCTGGTCGGAGAAGCCGGCACTCGAGATGGCTTCCAGCCGAGTCAGGAAGGCCTGGTCGGTCTTGTGGCGTTGGGCGACAGCGTCGAGTGAGTAGTCGGCAAGCTTATCGTTGTAACGGTAGTCACCGAAGGCAGTGGCGCGCTCGGGAAAGTTGCGCAAGTCGGTCTCGTACTGCTCTTCGAAAAGAGCGTTCTGGGCGGCAACGCGATCGGCAACGGACTTCAGGTCTTGGGCGAAGAGGGAACCGGCGACCATGACTAGGAAAATCAAACTCTGGTAGAAGCGCATAGTGTATGCAGCCTACCAAAGGGGAAGGTACTTGCGCGAGAGAAATTGGCCGTTTTTCGGAGGTTAATGCATTGGGGCCTGGAGGTCGCTTCAAAGCTCCGCTCTTCCGGTAGACTGGATGTCCAACATAGGGGATCGCCACTTGCACAAACTCGGATCGTGTTTGCAGCGTCATCTCATCGCAGTCCTTTTTCTTTTACTAGCAGTCTCAACGGTTGCCCAGTCGGTTCCTCCGGAACTGGTGAATGGGCTCAAATGGCGGCTGATTGGGCCATTCCGCGGCGGGCGAGCGGTTGCGGTGGCCGGCGTGCCGGGCGATTCCACAACGTTTTACTTTGGCGCGGTCAACGGCGGCATCTGGAAAACAAGCGACGCCGGAACTGTCTGGACACCGATTTTTGATAAGCAGCCCGTCGGTTCGATCGGCGCGCTTGCCGTGGCTCCTTCTGATCCAAAGACCATCTACGCCGGAACTGGCGAGTCTGACATTCGTTCTGACTTGTCGTCAGGGAACGGCGTCTATAAATCCGTTGACGGCGGCGCTACCTGGACGCACATCGGCTTGGAAGACACGCGCCAGATCAGCCGGATCGTAGTCGATCCGCAGAACCCAAACATCGTCTATGTCGGAGCGCTGGGGCACGCCTATGGCCCAAACGAGCAGCGAGGCGTCTACAAATCTGTCGACGGAGGAACGCATTGGACTAAGGTCCTCGATGCAGGATCAGAAATCGGCGTTTCAGATCTGGCGATTTGTTCCGGGAATCCGCAGCTCTTGTTTGCCGGGACATGGCATTCTCATCGTCCTCCGTGGAGCACCTATCCTCCCATCGACGGGCCCGGCGGTGGACTCTACCGCTCGCAGGATGCGGGAAAGTCGTGGTCTCGCTTCAGCGGCAGCGGTCTGCCCGAGGGCGATTGGGGACGCATCGGCGTTGATGTTGCGCCAGACGGCAAGCGCGTCTATGCGCTGATTCAAGCCAAAAAAGCGGGCCTGTACCGTTCCGATGATGGAGGCAATACCTGGACTCTGGAGAACGCGGACCCACGGCTCACCAGCCGTGCGTGGTATTTCAACAGCATCACCATCGACCCGCAGAATCCAGATGTGCTCTACGTCCCAAACGTCGCTCTTTACCGATCTGAAGACGGCGGGAAAACAATTTCGGTGGTGCGGGGCGCGCCCGGTGGAGATGATTACCACGAACTCTGGGTTGATCCCAAGAATTCCGCCAGCATGGTGCTGGGAACGGATCAGGGAACTACCGTGAGCCTCGACCGCGGCCAGACCTGGAGTACGTGGTACAACCAGCCCACGGCCCAGCTCTATCACGTGATTACTGACAACCAGTTTCCCTACATCGTGTACGGCGCCCAGCAGGATAGCGGCAGCGCTGCGGTTCTGAGCCGTACCGACCACGGCCAGATCACGCCGCGCGACTGGTTTCCCTCGGGTGAGAGCGAGAGCGGATACATGGCGCCCGACCCGAAGGATCCAAACATCGTTTATCTGAGTGACAGCTACGGTGGCGTGGATCGCTACAACAGGAAAACGGGCTTTAGCCAGAACGTTAGTCCGTGGCCCGTGCAGACCTTCGGGACCGAGATCAATCAGCGCAAATATCGGGCGACTTGGACTCCGGTCCTGCTATTTTCCCCGGCTGACTCGACTACGCTTTATCTCGGGACGCAATACGTGATGAAAACCGTCGATGGCGGTCTGCACTGGGAGACCATCAGCCCCGATCTCACCGGATCAGCCGAGTCGGCGGAGGATAAGAAACCGCAAGGACCACCGACGGTCGAGAATGCCAAACAGCGAGGGTACGGTGTTGTGTTTACCATCGCGCTATCGGCGCTCGACAAGAATCTCGTATGGGCAGGAACCGACACAGGATTAATTCACCTGACGCGTGATGGTGGAAAAAGCTGGAAAGACGTTACTCCTCCAGGGCTCTCAGACTGGAGCAAGATCTCTCTGATCGAAGCTTCGCACTTTGATCCGGCTGTGGCCTATGCTGCCGTGGAGCGCAGCCGCCTCGACGATCAGACGCCCTACATCTATCGGACGCGCGACTACGGCACCACCTGGCAGCCTATTACAAATGGCATTGCCTCTCCCGCGTTTGCGCGTGCGGTTCGCGAAGATCCCCAGAGCAAGGGATTGCTCTTTGCCGGAACCGAACTCGGAGTCTACGTATCCCTCGACGATGGTGATCACTGGCAATCCTTGCAACTCAATTTGCCGATCACCTCCATCCGCGATCTCACAATCCACGGTGATGACCTCGTAGTCGGCACGCACGGCCGCTCCTTCTGGATTTTGGATGACATTACCCCTCTGCGGCAAACGTCCGAGGCTCGGAAAGCGAATGCCTCGTGGCTCTATCACCCCGCCTCTGCCGTTCGCATTGATAATGACTCATTCCCAGGGACGCCTATTCCGCCTGAGGAGCCGACGGCTGAAAACCCTCCCAGTGGCGCGATGATCGATTATTTGCTCAAGTCCCCATCCAGCAGCGTCAAGCTTGAGATTTTCGATGCGCAGCAGAATCTTGTGCGGAGATTCTCTTCAGACGATCCAGTTTCGGGAAAGCACGCGCCGCTTCCTGTCGCCGAACGCTGGTTTCCCCAGCCCGAAATCCTTGAGAAAACTCCCGGGATGCACCGCTTTGTCTGGAATCTAACCTGGGGCAGTTCCGGCGGGCTGAGCGTGGATGAGGACGCACCATACCGTAATCCGAGCGGCCCAAAGGCGGTGCCCGGAGTCTATCAACTCCGCCTCACGGTTGATGGGCAGGCGCAAAACCAGCCACTGGAAATCGTCATGGATCCGCGTTCGCCTGCGACTCCGGAAACCCTCCAGCAGCAGTTGCAAGTCGGTCAACAGATCTTCGCTGAAACCCTCGAAGCCCGCCGTGCACTGGCTGAAATCGGTTCAGTGCAGAAACAGCTGGCAGACATTCAGCAGAGGCTGGGGGAGCAAAACCCGGCTCTTAAGATAGTTCTTGCGGACACGCAATCGGAGGTCGGAAAGATTCTTACCAGGAAAGAATCTGAACAGGCTGCCGGGCTGCAGGACGCGTTCACGGATCTGGCCTCAGCGCTGCGAGTGGTCGAAGGCGGCGATCGTGCCGTGCCTTCGCAGGCCATCGCCCTCTACAAAGAGTCGAGCGGAGTAATCAAGGCACGGATCGCGGAGTGGAGCACTTTCAAACAGGCAAAATTACCTCGGCTGAACCAGAAGCTGCGTGACGGAAAACTTGCTCCGATCGCCATCTCGGAAATTGAGCAGGAAGTCGAGTTTCTTATGACACGCTAAGTGCCGAGGGATGGCTATCGGCCGAGGCTGGCGGGGTTCGCCTATCAAGCCGCCAGAATCACCACGCCCGGTATCTTTCCATCTGCCCGTGATCGCGGCGGTTTTGATCCAGCGACGACTGAATGGCAGCTTGCAGCCTTTGTTCATCGTCGGAGTGGAGTGCGAGGAACTTGAACGGCTGAAGACCCCATGTGACGGGGCTTAACATTTCCGCCGCGCCAAGTACACAGCCTTTGCCGGTCAGAAACATCAACTTCACATGAGCGCCTCGATCCAGGGGTCTGGGCATGCAAAGCAAGCCGCCTGTAAGAGAGATGACCTGCAATTTGCCCGATACTCGACGACCGTCCTGGTGTCGAAGCACAGCCGGAGTGGTTTCCGCGAACGATGTTCGCGGGGCACGCTGTAAGGCCTGGCGTGAGGTGAGGTACATCATGTCGGCAGATCGAGTATGGGGCCTGTTGATGGAGAAAGGGAGATTACGGAAGGACTTGGTCTGGCCTATTGGGAGCGGACATTGTCGACTTAGGCTGAGGTTCTGCGTCTCCGTTTCTTCGTCCTGACTTCCCCGACGCGGATAGTGGCGCGGCTGAAAACTGAATCCCAGCGATGAACAATTTCGATTGGACTTGGGCTTGACCGTCCCCTAGAGTCCAGGGGGTGCAGCCCAGCGGTGCTCGAACCCGAAGTGTGTTAGGACCGGTGCCCGTGCCCGAGACTGGCCGCCGCATGTTTCGCCCTCCCTTCCGGAATTACCAGTTCGACACAGCGTATGATGAGATGTTTGAGGCTCCGGGTGAGCCTCGTCCGCACTATCGAGCGCTTTTTCAAACCCTTCTGGCGTTGCCTCCCGAAGAATTGCGCAAGAGCCAGCAGGCCGCCGACCTGTCGTTTCTGCATCAAGGGATCACCTTCACCGTTTACGGCAAAGAGGAAGGCACGGAGCGTGTTTTTCCCAATGACCTTTTGCCGCGGATCATTCCGAACCACGAGTGGCGCAAGATCGAAAATGGCCTGACCCAGAGAATCGCCGCCCTGAACATGTTCCTGGAGGACGTCTACCATCGGGGAAGGATTCTGGCGGATGGCATCGTACCCAGAGAACTGGTCTACAGTTGCCGCCACTTCCGGCGCGAGATGCGAGGCTTGGCGGTGCCGCGGGGGATTTACGTCAGCGTCTGCGGCACAGACCTCGTGCGGCTTCCAGACGGGAGCTTCGCGGTTCTCGAAGATAATCTTCGGGTTCCGAGCGGCGTCTCCTACATGCTGGCGAACCGCAAAGTTCTGAAGAAGGTTTTTCCCACACTCTTCCGCGACTACGGAGTTTCCCCCGTCGATCATTACGCGCAGGCGCTGCTAGCAACTCTTCGAGCGCTAAGCCCGTCGAACTCCACCAACCGGCACGAGCCGACCGTGGTGCTACTCACGCCCGGAGTCTTTAACTCAGCATACTTCGAACATACCTTCCTGGCGCAACAGATGGGAGTTGAGCTGGTTGAAGGCCGAGATCTGCTCGTACATGACAATGTCGTCTACATGCGCACGACCGCCGGGCTGAGGCGCGTAGATGTGATCTACCGGCGCGTGGATGACGATTTCCTTGATCCTCTCTGCTTCCGCCGGGACTCCCGCCTGGGCGTGCCGGGGCTGTTCAATGCCTATCGTGCCGGCAATGTAATGCTGGCAAACGCCATTGGAACCGGGATCGCCGACGACAAGGCCATTTACGCATATGTACCCGCGATCATCCGCTACTACCTTGGAGAAGATCCCATCCTGTCGAATATTGAGACCTACCTTTTGACTGATCGTTCGCAGCGGGATTATGTGCTGGCTCATCTGGATGAGCTGGTTGTGAAAGCGGTGGGTGAATCCGGCGGTTACGGCATGTTGATTGGCCCGCATAGCACTGCCGCGGAGAGAGAAGAGTTTCGCCAGCGCATCGTGGCCGAGCCGCGGAATTACATCGCGCAGCCGACGCTGAGCCTTTCCCGGGCGCCGTGTTTCCTCGAGGGAGAAGCGCAGGCCCGTCATGTCGATCTGCGTCCCTACATCCTCTATGGCAACAATGTCACGCTCGTGCCCGGAGGGCTCACGCGCGTGGCTTTGCGTCGAGGTTCGCTCGTCGTTAATTCGTCGCAAGGCGGGGGTAGCAAGGATACCTGGGTGCTGCGCGCATGAGCCAATTCAGGGAAACCACCATGCTCTCCCGCGTCGCGGACAGTTTGTATTGGATGAGCCGCTACCTGGAGCGGGCCGTGCACACGGCCCGCCTAATTGACGTTGATCTTCAGTTGCGCCTCGATCAGTCTCCAGAGGCGAGTTCAGGACGATGGCTGCGCCTGCTCGAAGCTTCGCAGGCGCCGATTCCCGAGGATGGCAAGATCGATGCGACGGCGCTCACCGACATCCTCACCCTGGATAGGACAAATCCATCCTCCATCATTTCGTGCGTAGCGGCAGCACGCGAGAATTTGCGGCAGGTCCGCGAGCAGTGCAGCTCGGAAATGTGGGAGCAACTCAACCGTCTTTACTTGCAGGTCAACAGCACAACTTCGGGCGAGGCATGGCTGCTGCATTCCTACGTGTTCTTTCGCGCGGTGCAGGAAGGCGCATACCTGTTTCAGGGAGTGACCGACTCCACCATGTCCCACGGGGAAGGTTGGCAATACATCCAGTTGGGGCGCTACGTGGAACGCACCGATGCGCTGGCACGCCTGATCGGCACGCACTTCACCCGCCTGCCTCATTCCCTGGATCAGGCCGTGGAGAGTGAAGAGTATCTGGAGTGGGTGGGATTGCTGAAATCCTGCGCGGCCTTTGAAGCTTATTGCAAAACCTACACTGCGGAACTGCGGCCGCTGCGAGTGGCGGAGTTTCTTCTGCTGAACTCGAGCTTCCCGCATTCGGTGCGCTTCTCGGTGGACATGGTGCATGCGGCCTTGACCGCAATCGGTCAGTTGACGGAGCGCAAGGCGGAACAACCGGTTCGGCTGACGGGACGGCTGCGCGCAACTCTCAGCTTCAGCCAGATCGAAGAAATCATGGCTTCGGGAGCGAATAGTTATGTGGAGAGCGTCCGCTGGCAGTGTGCTCAGGCCCACAGTTCCATCCATCAGATCTATTTTGACTATCCGGTTGAATCGGCGTTGGTTTCTTGAGCGCAGTTGATTTCGATCTGCTTAGACTGAGACAAAGAGGATATCGGTGATCTACTCGGTCCGTCATACTACAATTTTTCAGTACGAGCCTGCGGTGCGCGAGAGCGTGATGGAGGTGCGCATGCAACCGCGGAGCGAGGCCAACCAGCGCTGCCTCAGCTTCCAGCTTCACGTGAATCCCCCGGCCAGCATCATTCAGTATCGCGACTTCGCTGGAAACACGGTGCATCATTTCAACATCGCCGGATCCCACGCGCAGCTCAAAATCGCCGCTCAATCGACGATAGAGGTCGAACTTGTACCGGTCCCGTGCGCTTCCGACGCAGGCGACTGGGCAGATCTCGATGCTCTGGTTGCTGCCGATGACCACTGGGAAATGTTGTTGCCCAGCGAATTTGCCCGCTCCAACGAAGCTCTCGGATCCCTGGCGACAGAAATCAAATGCGAGAGACGCAGCACTCCGTTCGAGTTGCTGACGGAGTTGAACGAGAGCATATACAAGCTGTTTGCCTATGTTCCCAACAGCACCAAAGTCGATTCGCCAATCGATGAAGCATTGCGAACCCGGCAGGGCGTGTGCCAGGACTTCGCCCACATCATGATTGCGTTAGTCCGGCCACTTCACATCCCCTGCCGCTACGTCAGCGGATACCTGTTTCACCGCGACACCCAGGAAGAGAAGGATCGCTCGCTCGAAGGCGCGTCGCATGCATGGGTTGAGGCTTTGGTGCCGCGCCTGGGCTGGGTTGCCTTCGACCCCACTAATAACCTGGTTGGCGGAGATCGTCATATTCGCGTGGCCGTGGGCCGCGATTACGCAGACGTCCCGCCTACCCGGGGAGTGTACAAAGGCGAAGCTCTGAGCAAACTTAGCGTTGCCGTGACGGTTAGTCCTTCGGACGCTCCGCCGCCGGAAGAGTCTGCGCCGAGCATGGTCATCCAGTCCCGTCCCGTATTTGCGCGGCCCAACTCGCGTACCGAGCAAGAGCAGCAACAACAACAATAGAATTGTCGTTCTGCTCGTCCCGGCACGAATTACCTAGTCCTGCGATCCGCCTGTTTGCTTTCTTCGTGGAACCTAATCTTACGTGGCCAGACCTGCCCTTACGTAATCGCGACGTTGCCACACGACCGCCAGATAAACCGGCTTTGCTGCACGCCGACGCTAAAGTTTGTTTTGCCGAGGCCGATGTGGCCCTTGGAAGGCAGGAAACTATTACCGTTCCTGTCCGATCAACCAATTTCTGAGGAGACACTCATGTCCACGGCAGCCGTTTCAAGTAGTTCGTTGAGCCAGCAACTTCAGTCCTATTTTCAAACTCGTCAGAGCGATCTGCAACAACTGGGAAAGGCGCTTGAGAACGGCAACCTGTCCGGCGCTCAAACGGCCTACAACAACATTGTCACGCTGGGGCAGAGCGGCCCCTCCGCGAGTGGGAATCCGTTCCTGGTCAACCAGCGCGAGCAGGATTTCACCGCCATTGGATCAGCCCTGCAATCCGGAAACCTGGCTGCGGCTCAGCAAGCGTTCGCGACGCTCAGAAGCACATGGCCAGGGGCGCCAAGCCCAGGCGGAACAACGCCCGCAACCGGCCCTGAAATTATCGTGAACCTCAGCAATAGCAGCGGCGGCAGCTCCAGCCCCACCTCCGGCTCCACGCCCGCGGCTACCTCTGCCTCCAGCACCGGGCCTGAGATTGTGCTCAACCTGGGCAGCAACAGCACCGGCAGCACCAGTCCGGAGCAGATCACCATCAACCTGAGCAACTCAGCCAGTGGCGGGGAACAGCTCTCACTGAGCGTTGGAAGCCAGGGTTCCAACCCGGAGCAAGTTACGTTTAATCTGGGCTCCAACAGCAACGAGCAGATTGTCGTGAACCTGCTGGAGGGTTCCTCTTCCAGCGGCAGTTCCTCGAGCGCATCCTCGAGCGGAGGCCTCAGCGTTACGGCCTAAGCCGGCAGAACCGCCGGTGCAGTCAGCGGGAACCATACCCTCCTCCGCCCGCTTACTGCACCGGCGCATTTAGCGCGGCTACCAACTCCACGAAAGTGGTTGCGTGCACCGCTTGATCGACCGCCTCTTTGCGGCTGAATAATTCGCTGGCGTCTCCCAGCAAATCGTGTTGCGACTGGTTATCTCCCGTCAGAATCATGACGATCAATCGCGCCGGCTTACCATCGCGCGCGTCAAAATCAATCCCCTCCGATTTCGCCACCACCACCAGAGGCCTCGTCAGTCCGTTCACGCGCGCATTTGGGACGGCTAATTCATTCTCCCAGCCGCTCGGGAGCACGTGTTCCCGTTCCAACACCAGGCGAAGCAATCTGTCGGGCGCGTTGCTTACGGCCTCCGCGGCTACCTCGCACATCTCGCGCAGTGCTCCCGTCTTCGTTCTCGCCACCAGATGGGGCAAGAATAGCTTCGCGGTGACGGTCTCCTTCAGGGTCAGAGTCCGCCTTCTTCGGATCAAGAAATGAATGGCTGGCGCCGAAACCAGCGAGGTCAGTAGCGCCATTATCACCATCGCGACAAACATGTTGTCCCGGATCAATCCCGCCTGCAGCGCCAGGATGCCAAGAATAATTTCCATGGCTCCGCGCGCATTCATGGCCAGCCCCACTGCCAGAGACGAAGTTCGGTCCATTCCACCCAGGCGGGCGCCCCAGCCTGCTCCCAGCAACTTGCCCACGCAGGCGACTCCGATCACGGTAGCGGTTAGGCCTAGGTGAAAATTCGAGACAAAGTTCGTGCGCAATCCGATGCTGGCAAAGAAAAACGGCGCAAACACATTGGTCACGATCTGGTGGATGTGCTGGGATGTGCGCTTGCGCAAATGTCCCGACTCGCCAACTGCGATGCCAATGATGAACGCTCCAAACACAGCATGAATGCCGGCATATTCGGTGAAGGCCGCGCCCGCCATGGTGAGCGTGAAGATGAACCCAATCACCCCGCCCGGCCACGTAGTGTGCGCCTGCAACACCGGCAGGATTTTATCGATCAGCCAGCGCCCCGCGGTCAGAGTGATTCCAACGAACAGCACCACCAGCATGATCGTGTGCTTCACCCCATCGCCCACGCTGCCGCCCGCCGGGGGATGCATCATCCCCAGTACGAATGAGAACAGAATCCAGCCCACCAGATCATCGAACATTGCCGACGAAATTATGACCGTCCCCATCTCCGTGCGCAGAAGGTTCAGGTCCATCAGGATCTTCGCGATCACCGGCAGCGCTGAAATCGACAGCGCCGTGCCCACGAACAGCGCAAAGATCAAGGTGTTCGATCCCTTCACCGCGCCCATGTATTCGGGAAAGGCTTCGGCCGCGAGGAAGCCAGCCGCAAAGGGAAAAATCACACCGAAAAAACTCACCAGCAATGCGCTCTTGCCCTGGCGGAAGATGCTGCGCAAGTCGATCTCCAGGCCGGCCGTCAGCAGGAAAAACACAACGCCGAGCGTGGTCACGGTGTCGAGCACGATAGGCATCGGCCCGGTGGTGGGAAACAGCGTTTCGTAGATGTGCGGCCGATAGTGCCCGAGGACCGTCGGTCCCAGGAAAATCCCGACAGAGATTTCTCCCAGAATCGAGGGCTGGCCGATCTTCTGCATCAGCTCCGCCGCCAGTTTGGCGCAGCCGAGCAGAGTGGCCAACGCCATGAACATCGTCATCACATCATGCGGGCTCAAATGCTGCACGGTAACCTGCTCCTGGGGCTATTAAGGATAGTATGTAGCCTTATTGGTGACAGAATTCTATAACTCCAGCAAACACTTTAGGCCCAATCGTGCTCCCCAGGCATCTATTCTTTATGGGCGCCAGCTAAGAGTACACTGGCGCGATCCCCGGGAAATTGTCGAGCAGGAGGACCGCCATGAAGCGCAAGCCGTTGATCGTCGTCGTTATTTTGTTATCCCTCGCAACGCTGGGCTTTGCTCAGGATCGTGACCAACCTTCGGCCAAGTCTCAGGAACGCATCACCCGGGAAGTTCGGCACGAGCTTCTCATGCTTCCCTATTTCACGGTGTTCGACAACATTGCCTATAAGGTGGACGGCTTCACGGTCACGCTGATTGGCCAGGTTACACGTCCATCGCTCAAGTCAGACGCAGAGGGCGCGGTGAAGCACATCGAAGGCGTCGAGAAGGTGGATAACCAGATTGAGGTCCTGCCCCCCTCCGGCCTGGATGACGGCCTGCGCAGGCGCCTGTACCGCGCGATCTACGGATATCCAGCGCTGGAAAAGTATGCCATGGGTGTGCAGAAGCCGATCCGAATCATCGTGAAGAATGGCCACGTTACTCTGGAAGGTGTGGTCGATACCGAGACGGACAAGAACATCGCCGGAATCCGCGCCAACGGGGTCCCCAACATCTTTTCGGTGACTAACAACCTTCGCGTGGACTCGTCGAAGTAGAAGCCAGGAGTAGAGCGTCTCAGCGTGAAGCCTCAAGCTTTCCCGAACGGATCTTCCAGCGAAGGGCTCTGCGGCGTAAACAGTTCGGCTCCGTTCTCTGTAATGTGCATATCATCCTCCAGGCGGACGCCGAATTCTCCGCGGATGTAAATGCCCGGCTCGTCGCTGAAGGTCATGTTGGATTGAAGTTTCGTAGTATTGCCGCGGACCAGATAAGGCCACTCGTGCCCGTCCATCCCAATGCCGTGTCCGAGGCGATGGCTAAAATATTTGTAATCTGGCCCGTAGCCAGCGTCTGAAATCACTTTGCGTGCGGCCGCGTCGACTGAACCGCATTCCAGCCCAGGACGCGCGGTAGCCAGCGCCGTCGCCTGCGCTCGGTGCACAATGTCGAAGACCGCTTTCATCTTGTCAGACGCCTTACCCAGCACGAACGTGCGCGTGATATCGGATTGATATCCCTCCACGGTGCAGCCGTCATCGATCATGACGATTGAGCCCTCGCGAATCACTTGCGGCGTCGCCGAGCCATGAGGAAGCGCAGAGTATTCACCGACCTGCACGCTGGCCTCGCCGGGGAAACCGAGTTTTCCGTAAGCCGCAGCGATCAGATCTCCAACCTGATGCTGTGTCATGCCTTCGCGCATCGCGTGATAGACCGCCTCGTACGCAGTCAGCGTTACCTGGTTAGCTAAAGTCATCAGCGCGATCTCGTGCGCGCTCTTGATCATGCGGCAACCTGCGGTAACGGGGGTCGCGCTCGCAAGCGTGGCTTGCGGAGCGGCTTTGGCAATTCCATCGGCGAAAAAGAAACGCACGGTTTCTTCAATCCCCACGCGTCCGCTGGAGATGCCCCGTTCTTTGAGTCCCTGGGCTACACGCTGGTAGGGGCTTTCATCTTCCTGCCAGGTGCGAACATCGGGGTTTTCCCCATCGGGCGCGTTTGCGATCTGTTCGTGGGCTCGGCCTTCTTCAAACCCAGGACACACATAGAACGCTGCGCCTTTCGCCGGCAAGACCAGCGCGAACATGCGCTCGCCGCCTCCCCAGCGAATGCCGGTAAAATATTTCAGCGACGTGCCTTCCATAATCAGGATGGCGTCCAGCGCGTTCTCGCTCATCAGCTTGCGGGCTCGCTCCTGGCGTTCGCGCCGCTCGTCACGCGTAATGGGAGTAGCTTCACTCTTCCGCGACTTCAGGCTCGCCAGAGAGGGTGGCAGGGAAGCATCATCGGGCTTTTCCAGTGCCGAAGCCGCGACCAGGGAATGAGAAGCCGCCACAACGCCCGCCACACCACCCACCTCCAGAAACCGTCGACGCGAGATCATGAAGCCTCCAGAATCGAAAATAAGAGCCCGGCCATTATAGGGCAGTTGCGGTTCTTGCTGGCCTGGCAGTTTCAAGCGAGCGACGGCATAATTGCTTCGTGGAAGCTGGCTTTCAATGCGCGGGCTGCGGAGAGTGGAACTCGACTACAGTCGATGAATCCGCCGGACGCAGACAGAGCTATGTCGAAGACTGCCAAGTCTGCTGCAAAGCGAATATGTTGCGCGTTGAGTACGATACTGAGTCGCAGGAATTCTTCATTACGGCCGCGCTGGAGTGAGTTGGCGTGATATTCGCGGTATAGTTAGCTGCCCGGCAGCGGCAGAGTCGCGGAGTCGAATTCAGAAAGGATGGCTGTGATGGCTACGAGTTACACAGGCGGCAGTCGAATGGTGGCCCACAACATGGTCACGACCCAGTTCGAACTGGATGGTTTTCGCGTGACCCGCACCCTGGGAGTGGTGCGCGGAATCGTGGTTCGCTCGCGCTCGATCTTCGGCACAATCGGCGCCGGATTGCAGACCCTGGTCGGCGGCAACATCACCCTGCTCACCAACCTGTGCGAGAAGACGCGCGCCGAAGCCTTTGACCTGATGCTGCAGCACGCCGCCGAACTCGGTGGCAATGCCGTGGTCGGCGCCCGCTACGATGCGACCGAAGTGATGCAGGGCGTCACCGAGGTGCTGGCCTACGGCACAGCAGTGTTCGTCGAACCGGCAGGCAAATGAAAGCCGCTGAGGGTAGCGCTGCCATCTCGGCGGCTGTCGCCGGGCGTCCCGCCCCCGCTGCTGAAGGCCGACGGGACGCCAGCGCTATCCTTAATTTCCTATATATTTGTCCCAAATGAAATTCGCCCGCATCCTCTTCTTCCTTCTACTCAGCAGCCCAATCACGCACGCAGCTGACTTCGACTACATTCGCCAGGGCAACCCGCGGGATATCCAGACTCACGCCGACGCCGGGATCGCCATGATGGGTGGTGGCGCTGACCTGGATGAAGCATTCCGCTGGCTGTGCGGCAAAGCCAACGGCGGCGACTTTCTGATTCTGCGCGCCCACGGCAGCGCCGACTACAACCCCTACGTTGCCGGACTGTGCAAGCTGAATTCCGTGGCGACGCTGATCATTCCGAGCCGGGAAGCGGCGCAGGAGCGGCGCGTGGCAGAGATCATCGGGCAGGCCGAGGCTATCTTCATCGCCGGCGGCGATCAGTCGCGCTACGTCAACTTCTGGAAGGGAACTCCGGTGGAAGATGCCATTAACGCGCACGCGGCCGCCGGCAAGCCCGTAGGAGGGACCAGCGCCGGTCTGGCGGTGCTGGGACAATTTGTTTACAGCGCCCTCGAAGACAAGGCGGATGACGCCGATCTCAGATCGCGCGACGTTCTCGCCGACCCCTACATCAAGCGGGTAACCGTGGTGCGCGATTTCTTGAAGATCCCCAGCCTCGACAACATTCTTACCGACAGTCATTTCGCGAAGCGAGATCGCATGGGGCGCAGTCTGGGATTTCTGGCCCGCATCGTGCAGGATGGCTGGTCAAAGGCGCCGCGCGAGATCGCCATCGACGAGAAGTCCGCATTGCTGGTGGAAGCCAGCGGCCGAGCGAAAGTAGTGGGCACGGGAACGGGCGTTTATTTTCTGCAAGTCACAGACGCGCCCGAGGTATGCAAGCCGGGGCAGCCCTTGACCCTGCACAATGTCGCTGCCTATCACGCGCCAACGGGAGCCCCATTCGACGTGCGAGCATGGAACGGCGACGGCGGCGAGTCGTATTCGATCTCGGTAGAAGCCGGCGAGATTCACAGCAGCCGAGCCCTTTATTAGTAGCGCCTGGCGTCCGGCAGCGGGAACGCCCTCGCTGCCTGCCCTGCGCTTGCCGAAGGGACAGCCGCCGCGACGGCGGCGCTACCAAATCCAAGCCCGCTTCGTTCCCAGCGCACTCTTTTCCACAGGGAAGTCCGCAAGGGGCGCGGCGTGCAAGAAAAATCCGAGCGAATAGATAGCGAAGGAACCTAGACTGTAAACCCCACATCTTGTGGTCGTCTTTGTGGTTAACCACAAGTCCTCGTATTTTGCCGAATCACTCTCGAAGTGGGACCCCGACCTTCAAGTTTGTTATTGACAATTAAGGACTTACGGGTAAGATGTGGGAGAAAGTGGAACAGAGTGGCGAACACGGTTAAGGTCGTGGGAACGGGAAGCTGATAAAGAGGAGCCGGTGGGAAACCGACCCAAAAGCACGACAAACAGCCCGAACCACCCGAGTTTGACGTCACTTTGCGCCGCTTTTACCTCCCTGGTTGCAGTCTTAGTCATAGGCAAACAGCATGTTTCGCGGCAATCACCCAACTCGCGTCGACGAAAAGGGACGGTTAAAGATCCCGGCCGAGTTCAAGCGCGTGATCGACGAGAAGTACGGACAGCAATACTACATCACAAGTCTGGATGGGAAGGTTGCTCAAGTATATCCCTTCGAAGAATGGGAGCGGATCGAGCAGAAGCTGGCCGGGCTCTCCACTTTCAATCCTACGAAGAAGAAGTTTCTCGACCGGGTGAACTACTACGGGCAGATGGTGGAAATGGATGGGCAGGGGCGGCTGCTGATGCCGCAACTGCTTCGCGAGGCGGCGCAAATCAAAGGCGAGGTTGCGGTTACCGGCAACTTGACGCACTTGATCGTGCGCAACCTGGATTCGTACCGCAAACAGGTCGAGGAAGAAAAGTTCACGCCTGACGATGAGAAGACGCTCGACGAATTGGGCATCTAGTGGGCGAGGGTTCAACAGACACCCCTCAGGGGGTTGGGCATGGTGGTGGAAGGGAAGCGAGCCATCTTTCACCAAATCATGTTCCGGTTCTTTTAAAAGAAGCGATCGACTTTTTAAACGTGCGGCGTGGCGGGACCTATATCGACGCCACGGTGGGCCTGGGCGGACACAGTTACGAAATCGCAAAACGCCTCGGCGCACCGGGACATTTGATTGGCCTCGATAAGGATCCTGCGGCGCTCGAAGTTGCGAAAGCGAAGCTGCAAGGTAGCGCCGGCGTGCCGCCGGCAGATGCCGACTGGCCGAGCGTCGAGTTGCGGCAAGCATCATTTGCAAGCTTGGCCGAAGCTCGAAGCCTGAAGGCCGACGGCATTCTGGCCGATATCGGCGTAAGCAGCTTGCAGCTTTCCGACGCCGCACGCGGATTCAGTTTTCAGGCGGATGGACCGCTCGACATGCGGATGGACCCGCACTCCGAGCGTACCGCCGAACAAGTGGTAAACCACCTCGACGAGCGCGAGCTTGCCGATGTGATTTACGAATTCGGAGAGGAAAGGAGGTCGCGGAGAATCGCCAGAGCCATTGTCCGGTCGCGGCCGATACGATCTACCGCACATCTTGCGGACGTCATATCAGCCGCGGCCCGGCCAATGAATCAGGCTGAGAGAAGAATTCATCCCGCGACTAGGACTTTTCAAGCTCTTCGAATCTTCGTAAACCGCGAACTGGACGATCTGAGGGCGCTGCTCGAAGCGGCGCCCCGGATTCTGAAGCCAGGAGGACGCCTGGTGGTGATCAGTTTTCACTCGCTGGAAGACCGCATCGTAAAGGATGCCTTCCGCGAGGGCGCGAAGCAGGGTTACTTCAGTTTGCTGACGAAGAAGCCAGTAACAGCAACTGAATATGAGAGCGATCGCAACCCGCGGGCACGCAGCGCGAAGTTGCGGGCAGCGGAGAAAGTTTAGGCTCCGGAAAACCTGCCGGAGTCCCCGGCACAGCCGTAGAAAGCGTGCCGGGCATTCAGGTTCTGAAAAAAGCGGACAGGAGTAAAGATCCGCGGGGGAAGCAAACGGGTTCCGTGGTAGGAATCCAAGTGATGAGGTTGGGAAATGTACACAGGAACGTTGATCAGGGATCTGATAGCGACAGTGGAGCGGGCCGAACGAGGCGTTCAACAGAAACAGATCGTCGACGAAATGGAACTGCAGCGGCTCTTTGAATTACAAGTTCCGCAGATGCAGAATGAACAGGCTTTCGCAGGAGCGGCATAAAATGGCGGCAGCGGCAATCACGAGTGCAATCCCGGCGGCGCGACGGAATACATTCTTCAGCGGGACGCCCGAAATCTACTTCGCCAAAGCGATCGATAATTCGCGCCTGGTGAAGGTGGAAGATCCCCGCCGTAATCGCGAGATGAGGCAGTTTGGCACCGCGCTGGCGTGCCTGTTTCTTCTGGTGTTTACCTATGCCTGGCAGCACTTCCGGGCGATTGAATACGGCTACCAGATCGAGTCGGCGAAGCGTGAACTCAACAATCTGACGGAGATGAACCGGGCGCTGCGGTTAGAGGATGCGTCGTTGCGCGACCCGGAGCGAATCGACGTGATCGCGCGGCGCATCGGGCTGGTGCCGCCCGAACCGGGGCAGGTGATTCACATGGATAGCGCGTCCGCCGACTCGAACACGCCGGTCATGGCCAGCGTGGAGCCGGCGATAGTCTTGGCAGGGCAATAGCACGTCGGCAGAAAACAGCCGAGCTCTGTTACGAGGAGCAGGCTCGGCGGACGGGTCAGAGACCCGTCCCCACACGAACATATTTGGCGGTCCGCCTGAACGGTGGCCCGCCATGTTTGTCTAACCATGTTTGTCTAACGACGACACCTTGCGAACTTTTGTCATTCCGAGGAGCGAATGCGACGAGGAACCTGCTGTTTGCTGGCACCGGCAGAAAGCAGATTCCTCCTCAGCGCTTCGCGAGTCGTCGGAATGACAAAAAGTTGGAAGAATCATGCTGAATAATTCCAATCCCAGCAAGAACTCTCGGCTCTACCTGCTGGGCGCGATGCTCTTGTTTTGGTGCATGGCGATTTGCGGGCGCCTGGTTTACCTGCAGATCTTTCGCTACGGCAGCTTTGTAAAGCAGGCGGAGCACCAGCAACAGCGCGAGATTCCACTTTCGGCCAAGCGCGGCGTCATCTATGACCGCGCCGGGCACGAACTGGCCATGTCCGTTCTGGTGGATTCCGCCTTCGCCGTTCCGACCGAAGTAAAAGACCTGCCCACGGCGGTTTCCCTGATTACGCGCATCACCGGAGAGGACCACAATGTGGTGCTCGCCGACTGCCGGAACCACAAGACCTTTTGCTGGGTGGCGCGCAAGGCCGATGACGAAACCATCGAGCGCATCAAGTCGCTGAACCTCCAGGGCATCCATTTTCAGAAAGAGCCGAAGCGTTTTTATCCTGCGCGCGATCTGGCGGCGCAGGTGGTGGGGACCGTCGGTATGGAGGACGCCGGGCAGAGTGGCATCGAGCATGCATTCGATGACGAACTGCGCGGACGCGCCGGGAAGATGTTTATCTCGGTGGACGCGCGCCGGCAGTGGTTCTCCGACGTGGAGAAGCAGCCGGAGGCGGGCGAGAACCTCGTACTGACTATCGACAAGAACGTTCAGTACATCGCCGAGAAAGAACTGGAACAGGCAATCCACGACACGCAGGCGATCTCGGGCACGGTGATCGTCGAGAATCCGCACACCGGGGAAATTCTGGCCCTGGCCAACCGGCCGACTTTTAATCCGAACCTGCGCAAAGAGATCACACCGAACGCCCTTACCAACCGCGCGGTGAGCTATGTCTACGAGCCGGGTTCGACCTTCAAGCTGGTCACGATTTCGGCGGCTCTCGAGGAGAAACTCACGAATCCGAACGAAGTGTTCGACTGCCAGATGGGGTCGATCGTCTACAACGGCATGCGCATTCGCGACTCCAGTCCGCACGGCCTGTTGCCCGTGTGGGGAGTGCTGGCCGAATCGAGCGACGTGGGGTCGATCAAGATCGCGCTGCGGCTCGGAGAAGACCGCTACTACAAATACATTCGCGCTTTCGGATTTGGGCAGCCGACCGGAATCGAATTGCCCGGCGAAACCCGCGGGCTGACCAAACCCGTAAGCCGTTGGTCGAAGGTCTCGATTGCCGCGATTTCGATAGGGCAAGAGATTGGCATTTCGCCAATTCAGTTGGCAGGGTTGGTTTCGACATTCGCCAACGACGGCGTGTGGGTAGCGCCGCGCATCGTCGCAGGAAAGTTTGATCCAGGGGACACCCCACAGTCCGGGATAAAGACGGTGGCATTTCATCCCGGCGCGTCGCGGCGGGTGATTTCGAGTTACACGGCGGCCGAGATGCGGTCGATGATGCAGAAGGTCGTGCTTGAGGGCACAGGACGGAAAGCCAACCTCGAAGGCTACAGCTCGGCGGGAAAAACCGGAACGGGGCAGAAGGTGGACCCGGCGACCGGCGCGTATTCGAAGACGAAGTATGTCGGATCGTTTGCAGGATTCGCGCCCCTCAACAATCCGCAGATTGTGGTTGCGGTGATTCTGGACTCGGCAGTGGGACCACACCAGGGAGGCCAGGTGGCTGCCCCGGTATTTCGCCGCGTAGCGCAACAGGTGCTCGAGTATCTGCACACGCCGCACGATCTGCCGCTCGCGCCCAATCACCAGTTGCTGCTGGCGCGGGTTAAGGATAAAGATTTGGAAGAAGGAACTCCGGACCATCCGGGTGAGCCGCTGGAAACCGCGCAGGTGGATGGAGACGCCGCCCAGACGGGCAAGAACCGTGTGGCGCGGGCACTCCTGCCCGCGACAGCCGGCAACGAGGGGAATGTGGTCCAGGCGGCAATGCGGCAGGCTGAACCGGCAGCTATCGCCCCGAGCCCATCAACTCAACCGTCGAACCCAGATGCTTCTCTCCAACCGAAGCCGCCGCAGACTGGAACCGTCGTCCTAGAGGTCGAGCAAGGCGGAATTGAAGTGCCGTCATTCGTGGGCAAGACCGTGCGCAGCGCCGTGGAAGCCGCTCAGGACGCCGGTCTCGAACTCGAGGCCGTGGGCAGCGGCGTGGCCCGGCAGCAAACCCCGCCAGCAGGGACCCACGTGGCCGCAGGCGCGCGCGTGACGGTGCAGTTCGGGCGTTAGCGGCCCATCTCTCCGGTTTGACCACCAGAAAAACCGCGTGATACGGTAAACAGTCACACCATCCAGGCAGACCAGCCACTGCTCGCTAATTGAGGTTTGGATTTTGTCTTCGGTTGAAGCGACGCCCGCCGTCAACACGACCACTGTCCGCAAGACTGCGCTGAACGCAGTCCACCGGCAGATGGGGGCGAAGATGGTCGACTTCAATGGCTGGGACATGCCGGTCGAGTACCCCGCGGCAATCGGTTGCGGCATCATCAACGAGCACATGGCGGTGCGCACCGGCGTAGGCATTTTCGACGTGAGCCACATGGGCGACATTCGTCTGGCGGGGCCGCAGGCGCTGGCCGCGGTGCAGCACATTTCCATGAATGACGCTTCGCGGCTGGCGGTGGGGCAGGCCCAATACTCGGCCCTGCTCTATCCGCAGGGGACGTTTGTGGATGATGTGATCGTCCATCGCCTCGGCGAGGACGAGTATCTGCTGGTAATCAACGCGGGCACGCGCGAAAAAGACTTCAACTGGGTGCGCGACAACACGCGGCAGTTTGACTGCGCGGTGGAGAATCTTTCGGACGACTTCACGCAAATTGCTATCCAGGGACCGAAGGCGGTGGACGTTCTGCAAAAGTTGACAGACGCGGATCTCAGCGCGGTAAAGTTTTACTGGGTAACGCGCGGCACGGTCTGCGGACTTCGCAATACTCTAATCGCGCGCACGGGATACACCGCCGAAGATGGCTTTGAGATTTACGTTCCGGCGGATGAAACCACCAGCGCGCGAGTATGGAATGAGGTTCTGAATGCTGGAAAAGAATTCGGCCTGTTGCCCTGTGGCCTGGGTGCGCGCAACACGCTGCGCCTCGAAGGCAAGTTGCCGCTCTACGGGCACGAAATTTCCGATACGATTAACGTTTGGGAAGCCGGCCTCGACCGCTTCTGCAAAATGGAGAAGCCGGAGTTCGTCGGTCGAGCCGCTCTGGAGAAGGCGAAGACCGAAGGCGTGAAGCGGACGCTGGTAGGCTTGGAGATGACCGGGCGCGGGATCGCCCGCGACGGATATAAGGTGTTGGACGGCGGCGGGCGCGAAATCGGATACGTGACCAGCGGCTCCCCGGCGCCCTTCCTGAAGAAGAACATCGCGCTCGCCTACGTACCCCCAGAGTTCGCGCCATTGGGTACGGAGGTTAAGGTTGAGATTCGCGGGCAGAGCGTGGCAGCGCAAGTAGTCCCGACGCCGTTCTACAAGAGACCGAAAAAGACCGCGTAAGTATCCAGGAGCTCGACGCAAACATGGCCTATCCAACAGATCGCAAGTACACCAAAGAGCACGAGTGGATTCAGACGAGCGGGACGACCGCCGCGATCGGCATCACCGACCACGCCCAGGACTCGCTCGGCGATATCGTGTTCGTCGAACTCCCCAAGCTGGGGGCGGAACTCGCCGCGGGCAAGACTTTTGGGACGGTCGAGTCGGTGAAGGCCGTGTCAGACTTGTACGCTCCGGCCTCAGGTACGGTCACCGAGATCAATGCCGATCTGGCCATCTCCCCGGAGAAAGTGAACAAGGATCCGCACGGCTCATGGATGTTGAAGATGACTCTGAAAAACGCGGGCGAGCTGGATTCGCTGCTTTCCGCTGCGGATTATGAAAAGTTCGTGGCCGAAGAAGGTGGGCACTGATCGCGACCGAACTTCCGTACGATACTTCATGAATTTTGCGAGCAGTTCAAACCACCGGATGGCTGTCACAATCGAACTGACCCCGAATTACATCTAATTATTTCCTATGCGCTATTTGCCCAAATCTCCCGCTGACCGAGAAGCCATGCTGAAGGCGATTGGGGTAGGCTCGGTAGACGACCTCTTCGCTCCTATTCCGGCGGAATACCGCCTTAGCCGCGACCTCAAAGTCCCACGCCAGATGGCGGAATCGGAAATCGTGGACTACTTCCGCGAACGCTCGCGGGAAAACGGCGAGGGCTACACCAGTTTTCTGGGTGCCGGCGCATACGCTCATTACCGCCCGGTGATCATTGATTCTCTGATCTCGCGCGGCGAGTTCCTCACGGCGTACACGCCCTACCAGGCCGAGATTTCGCAAGGCACGCTGCAATCCATTTTTGAATTTCAGACGATGATCTGCGAGTTGACCGGCATGGAGGTCGCAAATGCTTCCATGTACGACGGCTCAACCGCCGCGGCCGAAGCCGTGATGATGGCGGTGCGGCTCACCGGCCGGCGATCGGTGGTGGTGGCGAGCAGCTTGCATCCGGAGTATCGCGAGGTGCTGGCAACCTACGCCACCCATCAGGGAATGCCGCTGTCGGTGGCCGGTTTCGGCGACGACGGGCGGTTGAACGTGAAGGAATTGGAGAAGTCGATTACGCCGGAGACGGCCGCCGTGTTGATCCAGTCGCCGAATTTCTTTGGAACGATCGAAGATGTCGCGGCGATTGCGGAGATTGCGCACAAGCACGGCGCGATGCTGGTGGTTTCGATCGCTGAAGCGGTATCGCTGGGGATCGTGGAACCTCCGCGCCAAGCCGACGTCATCGCCATGGAAGGACAATCGTTTGGCGTGCCGCTCGGGTTCGGCGGTCCATACTGTGGCGTGATAGCCACGCGGGAAAAATTTGTCCGTCAGATGCCGGGGCGACTGGTGGGGCAGACGGTCGACAAGCAGGGCAAACGCGGATTCGTTCTTACGCTGGCCACGCGCGAGCAGCACATCCGGCGCGAGAAGGCGACGTCGAATATCTGCACCAACCAGGCGCTGGTCGCGCTGATGGTCAACATCTTCATGACGGTGTATGGAAAGGTGGGATTGAAGGAGTTGGCCAAGCAGAACCTGGCGAAGACGGCGTATGCGGCAGCGCAGTTTGCCAAGCATGGCAAAGTATTGTTCGCGGGCGCCCCGCGATTCAACGAGTTTGTGGTGGAGACCGGCGAAGACCCTTACGCGATCAATAGCCGTTTGCTGGGACACAAAATCGTTGGCGGGTTACCGCTGAAGAAGTTTTATCCCGAACTAGGAAACGCGGCCCTGTGGTGCTGCACGGAGCTGACTACGCGGACTGCGATCGACGCCGCCGTGCGACTCGTCGCCGAGGGTGAAGGGTCGGTGCGACTCGTCAAAGAGGAAGCCGCGGAGGTGGTGCGGTGAAAGACATGATTCGCAAAGCCACGCGCCACATAAACCAGAACGAGGGCCTGATCTTCGAAAAATCGTCGGCGGGAAAGGCCGCCTGGAAGCTGCCGCCACTCGACGTGCCGGAAGTGGATGCTTCGCAGCTTCTCGGTTCATCCGAAAGAAAAGATCTCGGCAACATGCCCGAGGTGAGCGAGATCGAAATCATCCGCCACTTCACTCGACTCTCGACCTGGAATTACGCGATCGATCTGGGCATGTATCCACTGGGTTCATGCACCATGAAGTACAACCCGCGAGTGAATGAAGCCGTGGCGCGCGTAGAGGGAATTGCGAACGGGCATCCTTACCAGCCGGAGAAGATCTCGCAAGGCGCTCTGCACATTCTTAAAACGCTGAGCGAATGCCTGATCGAGATCACAGGCATGGATGCGATCACTCTGCAGCCCGCGGCCGGCGCGCATGGCGAGATGACCGGGCTGCTCATGGTGCGGGCCTATCATCAATCGCAAGGCAATGCGCGCAAGAAGATTCTGATTCCCGACTCCGCGCACGGCACCAATCCGGCGACAGCGGCGATGGTGAATTATGCCGTCGAGAACTTAAAGTCGGATTCGCGCGGCATGGTGGATATCGCCGCACTCGAAGCTCAGATGAGCGAAGACGTCGCGGCGCTCATGCTGACCAATCCCAACACGCTGGGAGTATTCGAGCAACAGATTCACAAGATAGCCGACATCCTGCACGCCAAGGGCGGCCTCCTTTATATGGACGGCGCAAACATGAATGCGCTCGTCGGCAAAGTGAGGCCGGGCGATTTTGGCGTCGATGTGATGCACCTCAACCTGCACAAGACTTTTTCCACGCCGCATGGCGGCGGCGGCCCGGGGTCGGGCCCGGTGGCGATCAAGAAAATCCTCGAGCCGTTTCTGCCAACGCCCGTCGTGGTTGCCAAGCCCGATGGCACACTTGGTTTTGAGTACAACCGCCCGCAATCAGTGGGCCGGGTACGTGCGTTCTATGGAAACTTTGGGATGTTCGTCCGCGCGCTGGCCTACATCCAGGCCAATGGGCCGGACGGTTTGCGACAGACAACAGAAGATGCGGTGTTGAACGCCAATTACATTCGCAAAGGCCTTGAAGGCACATACGATCTGCCGTATTCCACGCCGACCATGCACGAAGTCGTGTTTAGTGACAAATTGCAGGCGAGAAAAGGCGTGCGAACCATGGATATTGCCAAGCGCCTGATCGACTACGGCTTTCATCCCTATACGACGGCGTTTCCGCTGATCGTGCCCGGCGCGCTAATGATCGAGCCCACTGAAAGCGAATCGAAGGAAGAAATGGATTTGTTCGTCGAGGCCATGAAGTCAATCGCGGAGGAAGTGGAAGAAGATCCGCAGACGGTGCTCGACGCCCCGCATTCCACGCGGGTTTCGCGGCTCGATGAAACGGCCGCTGCCCGGAAGCCGGTCTTGCGATGGAAGCCGGCAGTCTAATTGTAGCGCCGCCGTCCCGTCGCCAGGCATAGCGGGCGTTCGGGCGTGCCGCTCCGGAACCGGCGAGACGCCGGCGCTACGATCGCTTCACTTTGCTGAGACAGCCACAGAGGCTCGCGTTGTCTCCCAATCCAGGCGCAAGGTGCACCCACCCGCGGATTTGTCGTAAGCGATGGTGAAGTTCTCAATCGGCGCGGGCAGTTTCGCAACGTTCATATCCACGCGAACCAGTTCATCACTCTCATATTTGTAAGGGATGCCCCATTCGCCCGTTTTCTTGTTGACGATCAGCGTCCACTTGTCGGCAGTTGGCACGGTGAAGATGGTGTAGCTGCCCGCGGGCACCGTCTTGCCGCCGACCACCACATCGGCGCTGGCCACGAATGTGGTCGCGTCATTGGCGCCCGTACGCCAGACTTCGCCAAACGGCACAAGACCGCCGTAGATCGTGCGGCCTTTCATACGCGGGCTCGAATAATCGGTTTTGATGGTCTTGCCGCCGCCTAGGTCGCATGTGGCTGAGGCAGCGGGGCTGGGCTTGCCTCCGCCCATCTGAGCGAACGTGCTGATGCTGAGTAGGATCGTGACAAGTGTGGGAAGGGCGATTCGCTTTACCATGGATTCTCCTTTTGAATGCTTCGCAAGGTTACGAACATTAGACGCGCCGGAAGAGTGAATGTCAGCAGCCTGATGATTATGCTCCATCGGCCGCGACGGTTACAATCACCCCATGCCAGTATTCGATGAAAAACAGGAAGAACTGGAACACTACGAGACCATGATGGGTGTGCCGCGCGGGCGGCTCGCGGTCACCATGGACACCATCACCGATGCCATGGCGCTGGTCGGCCAGCACGGCGTCTATTGCCAGAGCCAGCGCTGGCCGGGCAAGCCCGTGATGGATATCCAGATCATCATGAAAAGCCTGACCGACGCCAAGGAATTGATCCAGAGCGTGATGGAACAGCTGAAGAAGACTTCTTAGGCTTTGATATAGAATTTCCCCGCTGTACTTTTTCAGGAGGTGTAGGAATGAAAACGGTCTCGACGAAGAAGACCTCGGCAATTCTAATTGTGCTGTTGCTCACCGGACTGACAGCGGTTTCGGGCTGGGCACAGACGCCGCCTTCAGCAACGACGCTGACGCCGGAAGAGCGCGAGTCGGCCCTGAAGAGTTTTCAAGCCACGCGCGATAAGTTTCTGCAATCCATTGCGGGACTCTCGCCGAAACAGTGGACGTTCAAACCTGCGCCGGACCGCTGGTCCGTGGCAGAGGTCGCCGAGCACATCGCGGTGTCGGAATCAACGCTCTCCGCGTTAGTCGAAAAGCAGATCATGGCATCCCCCTCGGCTCCTGAGAAGCGTGAACAGGTGAAAGGGAAAGATGAGATTGTCCTCGAGAAAGTTCCCGACCGCAGTCACAAGGCGCAGGCTCCGGAGTTTCTGCGTCCGACCGGCCGATGGGCAACGGAAGCGGATCTGACCAAGGCGTTCGAGGAAAGCCGCCAGGCGACAATGGATTACATCCGCACCACCAACGACGACTTGCGCGATCACTTTTTCGACCATCCCATCCTGGGGACCCTGGACGGTTACCAGTGGTTGCTTTTGATCTCGGCTCACAGCGCGCGGCACACAGCGCAGATCGAAGAAGTGAAAGCCGATCCGAACTTCCCCAAGAACTGAAGGAAGAGATGCGCTAGGGTTTCACCGTGACCACTATGACGCCATGAGACGCAACCGGAACAGAAAACTTTCCGGTAAACTTCCCCAGGTCTTTGTGCTGCCACAAATCGCGCACCGAAGCGCTCACGTGACTGGGATAGCCTATATCTTCCCAGTTCGCTGAGATTTCCTGTTCCGCGCCACTGCGATTCAACAGGACGACCGCGCGGCTGCCGTCTTTCAACTGTTTAGCCCAGACTTCAAAATCACCGTTCTTCCAAACCCGCTCGCCTTCGCGCCCGAGCGCATCCTGATTCACCGCGATCACTTCCTTGTTGGTAAGAATGTCGTGAATCTCAGGCCGCATATTGCGCAGGTCATTGCCCGCAATTAGCGGCGCGGCCAGTATCGCCCACAGGCTGAAGTGGGCGCGGTATTCCGTATCCGTCATGCCACCGTTGCCGACCTCGAGCATGTCCGGATCGTTCCAGTGCCCCGGCCCGGCATAAGACGCCAAGCCGACTTGCAAATCGAGGATCGACAGCACACTGTTGGAGCAACAACCGCCGCCCGGCCACTTGTTGCGGCCTTCCCACCGGTCGGTGATGTCGTCGGTCGTGCGCCACAGGTTTCCGCCCGCTTCCTTGCCCCAGAGCCAGGGCTTCGCTGTGCCCCATTCGCAAATACTTAGCACGATGGGACGACCGGCAGCATCCAGCGCGGCGCGAATGTTGGCATAGGAAGCTTTCGCGTCCTGAGTCGTGGTATTGCACCAGTCATACTTCAAGTAGTCGACGCCCCACGCCGCGTACTGAATTGCGTCCTGGTATTCGTGACCGAGGCCGGCGGGCCGCCCAGCGCAGGTTTTCGAGCCAGCGTCAGAGTAAACTCCAAACTTCAGGCCGAGCGAGTGAATGTAATCGCCAAGCGCCTTCATGCCATGCGGAAAGCGCTGGGGATCAGCCACAATATTGCCTTGCGCATCGCGGCTGACCTGCCAACAATCGTCGATGTTTACATATTGGTATCCCGCATCCTTCATGCCGGATTTAACCACCGCGTCGGCCATGCTCTTTAT